>ULZI01006148.1_pt1 | contig 9296 bp, 9 predicted proteins | sample 1962991 | NCBI WGS metagenome assembly ULZI01 (sample SAMEA4835886, study PRJEB28245) | human gut metagenome | biome: gut microbiome; material: fecal sample | place: Denmark | collected 2008 | reverse complement strand
TGTGAAACTATTCCTTCTTTCCGCGCCCTCTGTAAACCTCTATGGCCTCGCTGATATTTGACGCCTCGCCGGCCTCTATGATCGTTTTTAAGGCCTCAATTCTCTCCGCACTCAGAAATTCCTTTCCCAAGTACGTTTCATAGGTGTTTGTCATATAGATTCGCTTCTCCTGAAGAATCGTCTGAATGTATTTCAGGTGGCTGGAAGCCTCCTCGTGCCTGGCCTCCATAGCCTCCAGCTTTTCTCTGCTGTTCTGGGCGATCTCATCGGAAATAATCATCCTGGTCACATTCTCGAAGGTATTTAGCGCATCCTTCTTCTTTTTCAGCATGTCGTCCACATCCTGCTCAAGCTGAGAAATCTCGTCATCATACTTTTCCAGGTTGTAGACAGACTCATTCTTGTCCCTCTTTATGGAGGAGGTGATCATACGTATCTTTCTGCAGTTGGACTGCATGACATTCCGAATCTGCCGTCCCTCTCTGAGGGCCTTCTGGTGACGCCCTCTTGTCATATTTCCCACCACTGTATAAAGCCCGCCAAATACCAGCACGCAGGCAAAGTAAATCAGAATCAGATAAACCGTTTTCTGAACCGGAACTGCAGAATAAATCCCATAGGGGATCAGAAGAAAACAGACAATCAGCGTGGCCAGAAGAATAAGCGATTCTTTCAACCCTCTTGGAAAATAGAGGGCATAATAAAATCCACTCTGGCAGAAAGCAGGTACATGCTCCTTCTGGAACAGGGTTTTCATCCTCACCTTAAGCTCCCGGTTGTGCAGGTGAAGCTCGGAGGTTTCCTCCTCAATCCGATCCTTTATTCCCTGGTTTTTTGCCTTTTCCCTTCTTGCCCTTGTCTTTTTTAACCGATCCTGGGTGATGGAAATTTCATTGTCATAGCTCTTGCTGATCTCATCCCTGCGGCGCTTTACAGTCTGGTTGATATTGTCTGTGACTGCCTTTTTCTCTGCCTCCAGAGTCCGCAGAAGCCTGCTCTCCTCCTCTCTGGCCTGCGCCTCAGACTGCTCCAGCTCTGAAAGCTCTGCGGCAATCTGCTTCGCATCTGTCAGAAATTCTCTGAAGTCCGTTATTGTCTGTGCCATTTTGTTCCTCCCAGACAGCCATTGTCTCTCTGCACTGTCTTTTCCTCCTGAAGCCTTTGAATGTTCTGTATAAGATTATATCAGAAAGCCGTTCTCCGGCATAGCCCCTCTGCTCTCCTTTTTACTCCTCAATTACCTGTATTTCCAGATAATCAAACTCAATGGACTCTACAAAATTGTCCTTTGAAAATCTCGTCCTGTCATGGCGCCTGAAGTCCTCAATATTTGCATCCAGCCAGATCGGCTGTCCCAGATCGAATTCATAGCAGACCTTCTCAATGGCGTCAAACACCATGGCTGTTCTGGACATGGAGTAGTCTGCGTTCTCAATCACCGTGTCCCTCTGCATCCTGTTGTCCTTCCAAATTTTCGCCCAAAGCCGGAACATACCCTCTCTCCTCTCCTGTCTTTTTCCTGTCCCGTTTATTGTCGCACGGAGCCGCCTGTTTCGCAAGGTGTTTTTTCACTGTTGAAATATGAATCTTTCTAAGGTATGATTAATCAAAAACTGCAAAAGCTGAAAGGAACACTGATTATGTCAAATGATTACAGAAGCAAATTCGTGACGCCGGAGACAGCGGCGAAGGCTGTCCGCTCCGGTGACTGGGTTGATTACGGATTTGGCGCCGGCTTTCCGGAGCTGATGGATCGGGCCCTGGCGGCCAGAAAGGAGGAGCTGAAGGATGTAAAAGTCCGGGGAGGTCTTGTGATACGTCCAAGAATTGAGGTTGTGGAAAGCGATCCGGAACAGTCTGCCTTTACATACTACAGCTGGCATATCGGCGACTACGAGAGAAAGCTGCAGAGCCGCGGACTGTGTCAGTTCATCCCTATGATTCTGCGCTCTCTGCCTGAGCTGTACCGCAGACACATCCGCGTGGATGTGGCCTTTGTTCCCGTTTCCCGCCCTGATGACAGCGGCTACTGCGGCCTGGGCATCTCCAACTATGCCTGGAGAACGATTTTTGAACATGCCCGGACAGTTATCTTTGAGATCAACGAGCATCTCCCCAGACTCCAGGGGGTAAACGGCTCCCACAGAGTCCATCTGTCCGAGGCAGACTACATCGTGGAGGGCGAGCATGAACCGCTTCCTGTCCGCACCTACAGGGAGCCCTCTGACACGGACATCGCCATCGCCCGCCATGTAGTGGAGGAGATCCCGGACGGGGCCGTTCTCTCTCTCGGAGTCGGCGGGGTTCCGTTTACAGTTGCAAACCTTCTGGCAGAGTCTGACAGAAGGGATCTGGGCTGCCATACAGGGACCATCAGCGATGCTTTTCTGGCCCTCTACCGGGCAGGAAAGCTCACCAACCGGAAAAAGGAAATTGACACCGGTTTTTCCACCTGGAATCTGGCCATGGGTTCTCAGGAGCTCTACCGCTGGCTGGACGAGGAGCCTCAGCTTTTCTGCCCTGCTGATGTGGATTATGTCCACTCACCGGAGCGGATCAGCCGGATGAAACATGTGATCAGCATCAACGGAGGTGTGGAGCTGGATCTGATGGGTCAGGAAAATGCCGAATCCGCCGGCAGCAGACAGCTCTCCGGCACAGGCGGCCAGCTGGATTTCCTGGAGGGCGCCTTCCGCTCAGAGGGCGGAAAAGGATTTATCTGCCTGGCCTCCACCCATCGAAAAAAGGACGGCACTTTAAAATCCAACATTGTCCCCTTCATCCCGGGCCAGAGCACGGTTTCCGCACCCCGAACCATGATCCAGTACGTTGCCACAGAGTTCGGCGTTGCAAAGCTCTCAGGCCTGTCTCTCCGGGAGAGAGCTAAAGCCATGATCTCAATTGCGCACCCGGACTTCAGGGAGGAACTCTCCAGATACGCGGCAGAAACCTTTAAATAGGGGTTCTATACTGAATGTTGGGTGTGTTACAGATATTCTGAAAGCCCGGACAGAACAGCCTGCAGGCTGACTGTGGGCATGAAATAAAAGAAGGCGCTGTCCAGTCTGAATCAGGCTGGACAGCGTCTTCTTTTATTTATGCGGGAGCGTTAAAAGGAATATGAATCTGCTCCCGTAAAGTCCTAGAGTCTCTTTAAAAGCTCCTCTCTGGCTTCCTCATATCCCGGTTTTCCTAAGAGAGCAAACATGTTTTTCTTGTAGCTCTCAACGCCCGGCTGGTTGAACGGGTTCACGCCCAACAGATATCCGCTCACTCCGCAGGCAAACTCAAAGAAATAGAACAGCTCGCCTAAGCAAAACTCATTCTGCTCAGGGATATTTACAAGCAGATTCGGCACGTTTCCGTCTGTGTGGGCCAGAATTGTTCCGTTCATAGCGCTCTTGTTTACAAAATCCACGCTCTTTCCGGCCAGATAATTCATGCCGTCTGTGTCTACCTCTTCCCTGTCAAGCAGAACCTCTGCAGGAGATTCCTCCACATTCAGCACGGTTTCGAACATAATTCTGGAGCCGTCCTGAATAAACTGTCCCATGGAGTGAAGATCCGTTGTCAGATCAACGGCTGCCGGGAAAATGCCTCTCTGATCCTTGCCCTCGCTCTCTCCGTAGAGCTGCTTCCACCACTCTGATACATAGTGCAGGCTCGGCTCGTAGTTGGCAACGATCTCCACCTGTTTTCCCTTCCTGTGGAGAATATTTCTGATCGCCGCGTACAGGAGAGCCCCGTTCTCCTCGTACGGCGCCTCAAGGGCCTTTTTTCTTCCTGAAGCAGCGCCCTCCATCAGCTTGTCAATGTCAGCTCCGCTGACTGCAATCGGGAGAAGTCCCACTGCCGTGAGCACGGAAAAACGGCCGCCTACATCGTCCGGAACCACAAAGGACTCATAGCCCTCCTCGTTGGCCAGGTTCTTGAGAGCTCCCTTGGCCCTGTCTGTGGTTGCGTAGATTCTTCTTCCAGCCTCCTCTTTTCCGTACTTATCGATCAGCATCTTTTTGAATACGCGGAATGCGATAGCCGGCTCAGTGGTTGTGCCTGATTTAGAGATAATGTTGACGGAGAAATCCTTTCCCTCCAGCACATCCTGCAGATCCTTAATATACTTGCTGCTGATGCTGTTTCCTACAAAGTAGATTTCCGGTGTCTTTCTCTTTCCCTTGGGAAGCACATTGTAAAAGCTGTGGTTTAAAAATTCAATGGCAGCCCTTGCGCCCAGATAGGAGCCGCCGATTCCCACAACCAGAAGCACATCGGAGTCACTCTGAATTTTCTCAGCTGCCTTTTTGATCCTTGCAAATTCTTCTTTATCGTAGTCAACCGGCAGATCAATCCAGCCTAAAAAGCCATTTCCCGCACCTGTCCTGTTTACAAGCACATCTTTTGCGCACATAACTGCGCTCTTCATGTTTTCCAGCTCCTCGGCTCTCACAAAGGAAGCTGCTTTGGAATAGTCAAATGTCACTTCTCTGCCCATTTGTTCTCTCTCCTTTTCTTATGTGTCGGACTCTGATCATGGGAATGCCGTGTCCGTCCTTTAGCCGGCCGGCAGCCCAGTTCCTGACGCCTATGCGTTTAACGCTATTATAGCAATCTGTTATAAATTTATCAACATCCTTCTTCCGTTTGCATACACACCCTTTTTCGCCCTGTCTTCCTTTTCACCTGCCGCCTGTCTGCCCCATGCTTTTGTCTCTCCCAGCCGGGACCGCCGTTTTTTAATCTGCGGAAAAGTATTGCCTTATGAGCTCTCCCAGCACCTTCATCTCTTCCGGAGCCAGCTCCTTGGTCCAATCCTCCTCCTTCTTTGTCTTTTCCCTGCTGGCCGCAATCTGTTCCAGACTGTGTTTTAAATAGTCAATATCCCTCACAGCCCCCAGACGGCCTGCCTGCTCCTTTCTGGAAGCGTCTGCCGGCGCCTCTCCCCTCTCTGAAACGCCTCCCTCCATTCCTCCAATAGCTGATGACTGCGCTGTGTCAAAGGCTGAGAGTGTGTCCTCCCCTGCCGAAGCTGCACTCTTTTTCGCCTTTACCATCTTCTCTGCCTTCAGCCTTTTAAGTCCGGCTGGCTTGTCCCCGCGCTTGTCACTAAATCCAGAACGCCTGTCCTGCTGTACCTGTCCTCTTGTCTGGGCAGAAGTTTTTACCGCATCCCGAATCAGCCCGTCCCTCAGCTCATTCTCCCGGATTATGAGTTCTCTGTCGTCTCCCCGGTCTGTCCCAATCTCTCTCACCGGAAGCCTTCTCACATTGTCCTGAAGTCGCTCATCCCTTCCGCCGTTTTCCCTGGCAGCGCGGACAAACACGGAATTATCCGTATATTCCAGAAGGGCATTGGCAAGGCGCTGCTGCTTCAGCCCAATATTAAAGCTGCTCTCCAGAAAGGCCAGAAAAAGCCCCAGAAAAGCCCCTGCCGACGCATAAAGCACAATGTAATAGGAATCCAGCCTGTACCAGTAGGAGGCAAAGGAGGCTGCCCCTCCTGCCATAATTCCCAGAATTGCCATCTGGAGAGAAACATTATTCCAGCTCTGAAGAGAAACCTTCATAAACCGAAACCCGTACATCTGACGTTCCAGATAAGCCTGGGTGTTCACAATGGTCTGGTTCAGCCGGCAGGCGTTCTCCAGCTTCTGCTTCAGTATTTTCAGGTTTTTGTTCTTCGTGGCCGCCATATTATCCGTTTCACGGATCAGTCTTTTGTAGAGGCTGCGCGTGACGAGCTTGCTTAAGACACCTATGATGCCGATAGCCGCCAGCGCATACAATGCTTTTCCTGTTTGTAAAATTTCCAGCATAAAAAGCTCCCCTTTCTTCTCCAGATTTTTCCAGATGGCTTTTATTATAGCCGCCTGTCCTGTCTTTGAAAAGAGAGAAGGGCTTAGAATCGATCGTCAAATTCCCCCATAAAATAAAGCTTTTCGGGGATTTGCACACCGCTGCAGGCCATCCGGACCGGACATCCTGCGAATCTGGAAATATTGCGTCACATTTTGCTTGAACCGCCTCCTCAATCTCTGTGCCGCAGACACTCTTCCTGCTCTGTCTCCTATCCTTTTAGCAGGAAATCCTCTTTGCCATTTCCAGAATCAGGTTTACGGAATGGCGGATAGCCTGAGCCTCAAACTCCGCGTAATCCATCCCCGCGCTGTCATCTGCCTTATCGGAAATTGCACGGATTACCAGATAAGGAATACCGTTCAGGTATGCTGCCTGGGCAATGGCAGCGCCCTCCATCTCCGTGCAGCTCGCCTCAAATTCCTGGGCCAGCCATTTCTTCTTATCTCTGTCGGAAATAAACTGATCACCGCTGACTACGCGCCCCAAAAAGGCCTGAATATCCGGGTTTACTTTCTCATTGCAGGCAAGAGCCAGACTGCTCAGTTTCTCGTCCGCCTTAAAGGAAAAGGTATCCACCCTTGGAATCTGTCCCTTTCTGTATCCAAACCCGCTGGCATCCATATCATGCTGCACCGTGTCTGTGGAGATAACAATGTCACCGATATTAATCTCATTCTTCAGTGAGCCTGCAATCCCCGTATTGATCACTGCATCTACATGGAATCTGTCTGCCAGAATCTGTGTGCACATGCCTGCGTTTACCTTACCGATGCCGGAACGCACAACCACTGCATCTTTTCCTGCCAGCTTTCCAACATAAAAATCCATACCGGCCACAGTTATAACCTCAGCCTCTTCCATCTCCTCTTTAATCTTTGCTACTTCCTCATCCATTGCTCCAATAACACCAAGCATTTGTCTGCCTCCTTTTGTCCTGCATTTTCCACCCTCTGTGGGCTGTATTTGTCTTATTCTTCAGATTTTTTCACTCATAGCCAACACCGTACGGCCATATGGATAACCTAAAACATCTGTTTCGTCTGTTCTTTTCTCTCCTGCAAAGAGCGAATATAGGGCTCCGGAAAGAACGCGTCAGACTGCTGCTTCCCCTTATTATAGAGGATCTCCCTTTTCTTGACAATTCTTTTTAAAGGAGGGTATAATCCACTGTGAAAAGAAAATCTGCAGACCTTAAAAGCCTTTTCCCGCAGAGTCTGCTTCAGAACTGCTGCAGTCTTTTTATATCTGTTTACAGAAAAGCTCTTTTCAATCAGCAAAGAAAAGGGTTCCATTTATTATATCAGAGAGGAGATTTTATCATGATTTATGCTACGAATGGCGTCTGTTCACGTGAAATTGAATTTGATATTATAGACAATAAGCTGACAAATGTGCGCTTTATCGGCGGCTGTTCAGGAAATACACAGGGAGTTGCCCGCCTTGTGGAGGGAATGGATATTGACGAGGTGATTTCCAGACTTAACGGAATCCGCTGCGGCTTCCGCCCTACCTCCTGTCCCGATCAGCTTGCCAATGCCTTAAAGCAATACAAGGCCAAACTGTAGATCAGAAGAGCCTTCCCTGAGTACCCATTCTTCACTATGTGTACATTAGTACCCTTCTGTTTTGCTGGTATTCTTTTCACTCGTTTTCAGTTTTAAGAAGGAGCTGCCGCAATGAAATATCTGAAGGACAGATGTTATTCTCCGCCTGATGTCCGTTTTCACGTTTCCATGTACGGATGATTATTGCGGCAGTCCCTCTCTGCAGGCACTATCTGCACCGTTATGTATTTAACCACAGGCTCTCGGACTTTCCCCTGCTTCCGAAAGCCATTTCTTTTCAAACGATTCTTTTCATATAGCGGATTCCCTTTTCCCATTAGCCGTTTTCTTATCCGCCTGCTTTGTCTGATACAAGCGTCAGGTCAATTTAGAACATACATAGGAAAAGCATAGCAGACGCTGCTGTAACGGCTGCCACAGATGCCCTTATCAGGATAACGAGCTGCTGAAGTGAACAGACTTCTCCCTCACCTGCTGACACGGAAGTTTCTAAATTCTGCCCTGATTCTGCTTCCTCCCTGTCCCCTCTCTCAGGCTCAATCTTTCTCTCCTCGATATCCTTTAAAAGTCTTTCAAAGCTGTATTTTCCGGACAGAGGGAGATCTTCCTCAGATATCTCTTTTTCTGCGTCCTCCAATTCTTTCAGAAGCTGCTCTTCGTCCCATCCGCAGGCACATTTCAGGCGCTTGTCCAATTCTTGATCTGTTTCATTTTCATTCTGATTTGTACCCACCTCACACCTCCTTCAAACCTTATCAAAGTGTTTCTGGGGTTGACTTTTTCTATTTAGCGTTTACTATAATAATATGCTGAAGAAATGAAGATCTGTCGTTTCTCACTGTAATTTATATGGAGGCAAGATTATATGAAAAAAATCGTTTTGACCGGCGGCGGAACTGCCGGCCATGTTACCCCGAACCTGGCTCTGCTCCCTTCCCTCCGCGCAGAGGGGTTTGAAATCCGCTATATTGGTTCCTATAACGGTATTGAGCGCAGACTCATCGAGGATGCCAAAATTCCCTATGACGGTATATCCTCTGGTAAATTACGCCGTTATTTTGATCTGAAAAACTTTTCTGACCCCCTCAGAGTTCTAAAGGGTTATTCTCAGGCCAGAAAACTGATTAAAAAATACAGACCGGACATTGTATTTTCAAAGGGCGGTTTTGTCGCTGTCCCCGTTGTTCTGGCTGCAAAACACTATAAAGTTCCTGTTATCATCCATGAGTCTGATATGACCCCGGGACTGGCAAATAAAATCTGTATCCCAGCCGCAAAAAAAGTCTGCTGCAATTTTCCCGAAACACTCAGCTTCCTTCCCAAGGAGAAGGCTGTGCTTACCGGTTCCCCTATCAGGAAAGAGCTGCTCACCGGTGACCGCCTTGCAGGACTTCAGTATGCGGGTCTTTCTGCTAACCGCCCCGTCATTCTGGTCATCGGCGGAAGTCTGGGCTCTGTCACCGTAAATCATGCAGTCCGCAGTATTCTGCCCCGGCTTTTATCCCAGTTTCAGGTGATACATATATGCGGAAAAGGTAATCTCGACGAAAGCCTGACAGGATTATCTGGATATGTTCAGTATGAATACGTCGATAAACCTCTGCGCCATCTGTTCGCTGCCTCGGATCTGGTTATATCCAGGGCAGGTGCAAACTCTATCTGCGAAATTCTGGCTCTGAGAAAACCTAACATTCTGATTCCTCTTTCTGCCGCTGCCAGCCGCGGAGATCAGATTCTGAATGCAAAATCTTTTGCCAAACAGGGCTTCAGCGCTGTTTTGGAAGAGGAGGTTCTGACACCTGATACACTCTTCCAGGCAGTTTCCGAAACCTATAAAAATCGTCAGTCCTTTATCAATGCGATGGAGACAAGCAC
>ULZI01024821.1_pt1 | contig 9430 bp, 10 predicted proteins | sample 1962991 | NCBI WGS metagenome assembly ULZI01 (sample SAMEA4835886, study PRJEB28245) | human gut metagenome | biome: gut microbiome; material: fecal sample | place: Denmark | collected 2008 | reverse complement strand
TGGGGTAACGGTTTTTCCCGGCCACACGCTGCATGACATGCCACCGGCCATTTTTCAGTTGCTGAATAAACGCGCCGGGAATACGACGGTTACCCACCACAAGCACGCTGCCGCCACCTTTCAGGGATGAACGCTGCCCCTTTTTACGACGCCTGCGGCGCGAAAGGACAACCCGCGCATTACCCAGCTTGATTACGGGCAAATCCCCCCGGTTAACTTTGATTCTGGCCTGCGGATTTTTGACCGTGGCCCTTTTCAGCCAGGCCCTTTCCTTTACCAGTTTCCGGCGTACCTTTGTCTCACGGGCAACCTGTGACGCCGACTGCGATATCGCGGATGACGCAACGCGGTTAATGGCCATTGCGGCGGCACCAGGCACCGCCGTTTTGCTGATACGGCTGAGGTTTTCAATGGCCTGCTCAAGACCTTTTATGGCCATACATCCCCCTTTCAGCGGCGACGGTTAACGGCAGGCGGTACGCCCCGCCCAAGCCAGAGATGACAGCTTCCACCATCATCCGGCGAAACCCGGTCTATCCAGAAGTTTTCCTCACCGATGGTCAGCGTGTCTCCACGCCGCAGCTGCCGCACATCATCAGTCCGGACAAACAGGGACGGGCTGGAGCCTTCAACGCGCACGCCCTGTCCGGCATAGCTGATATTTTCAGGGTCATCAAAAACACCACGTATTACTGCGCCGGACTGCTCACCGGATGTCATGGTGGCTGACGTTCCCATGTACCCGCGTATCGTTTCATCGGCGCGGACAATGGCAGCATCGAACAGGTTATCGAAATCAGCCACAGCGCCTCCCGTTATTGCATTCTGGCCAGGCCGCGCTCTGTCATTTCGGCTGCCACACCGGCAGAGACACGAAACGCCGTTCCCGGCAGCACAAATGCCACAGGTTCATCCCGCGTGGCGTGAAGTGCATCGGTATGCAGCGTCACCAGTGCCACAACCGTGACCAGAGCAGCCGTATCAGTCACGGTATCCGTCTGTGCTGATACCACCTCATTTTCATGTCCGGTCAGCGCATTTTCCGGGCTGACAGACGAGTCCTGACCGGCTCCGTCATCCGTGTCATCAAGCTCCTCTTCCAGCTCTGCCACACGGAGCGCCAGTTCTTCTTTCGTCCCCGTCAGGCTGACATCACGGTTCAGTTGCTCACCCAGCGACCGGAGACGGGCAATCAGTTCATCTTTCGTCATGGACTCCTCCACAGAGAGAAAATGGCCCCGAAGGGCCATGATTACGCCAGTTGAACGGACACGAACTCATCAGGATCAGCCAGCAGCATCAGCGGTGCTGACTGAATCATGGTGAACTCTCGCGCCGGATCGCCGGATGTCTTCCAGTTTTTCGGATAACGGGGAGACGCATTAATACCCTCACTCAATGCATCCGCATCCTGAATACAGCCATAGGTGCGCAGACCGCGTGCATGAGTGTTACCCAGCACCATCGTGTTGTCCGGCAGGAAGTTCTTTTTGACGCCGTTTTCCACGTACTGTCCGGAATACACGACGATGGCCACATCGCCATACATTCCCTTATAAGACACCGCTTTGCCCAGGTCTCTTACCGCTGTCTCCAGTTCGGAATGAGAGCCGCGACGGGTATCCAGCTTCTCCCTGACGGCTTTGAAGGAACGGAACAGCGCCCAGCCTTTCGGGTCAAACACGATGATATTCACCACGCCGCTGGCGTTCAGCGCGTAGGCTTCGATATCGTCGGTCGGGTCATACGTGGACTTGTCACGCTTGCTCCACTCCGTGCCGCCGGACTGCGTGATGTTGTTCGCCGCACTGCGGCCCATATCCACCTCAACCGGATCGAAGGCTTCACCGGTCATGGTGTATTTGCCCTTGAGCACGGCAGAAACTGCCTGCATCTCTTCGACCTGAGCAATGGCCAGCTCTTCGTCACGCATGTTCTGCATGATGATGCGACGGCGGCGGTAAGCCGGGTCCGCCAGATTCTGCGGATCTTCATCCGGCAGGCGACGCAGGGTCATCTGCGGATTCACTTCATGCTTGGGTTTGACATATCCCGGCGTAAATTCAGAGGTGGAGCCGCCACGGGAACGGATAACCTCACCGGAAACAATCGGCGAAACGTACAGCGCCATGTTTACCAGTCCCGGAATTTGTGAGAGATAGACTTTCTCCGTAGTGAAGGGATAGCTCTCACGGAAAAAGAGACGCAGAAACAACGGATCAAACTTAAATTTCTGCTCATTTGCCGCCAGCAGCTGGGCGGTTGTGTACATCGACATAAAAAAATCCCGTAAAAAAAGCCGCACAGGCGGCCTTTAGTGATGAAGGGTAAAGTTAAACGATGCTGATTGCCGTTCCGGCAAACGCGGTCCGTTTTTTCGTCTCGTCGCTGGCAGCCTCCGGCCAGAGCACATCCTCATAACGGAACGTGCCGGACTTGTAGAACGTCAGTGTGGTGCTGGTCTGGTCAGCAGCAACTGCAAGAATGCCAACGGCAGCACCGTCGGTGGTGCCATCCCACGCAACCAGCTTACGGGTGGAGGTGTCCAGCATCAGCGGGGTCATTGCAGGCGCTTTCGCACTCAATCCGCCGGGCGCGGTTGCGGTATGAGCCGGGTCACTGTTGCCCAGCGGCTGGTAATGGGTAAAGGTTTCTTTGCTCGTCATAAACATCCCTTACACTGGTGTGTTCAGCAAATCGTTAACGGCATCAGATGCCGGGTTACCTGCAGCCAGCGGTGCCGGTGCCCCCTGCATCAGACGATCCAGCGCAGTGTCACTGCGCGCCTGTGCACTCTGTGGTGCTGCGGCCAGAATGCGGCGGGCCGTTTCCACGGTCATACCGGGGGTTTCGGCCAGCACGCATGCCTGTTCTTCGCGTCCGTGAGCCTCCTCACAGTTGAGGATCCCCATAATGCGACTGTTTTCTGCCGCAACCGCTGCGGTGATCTGCGCGTTCACGTCCGGCTGCGCAGCGCTGGCGTTCTCGCCCTCCGTCGCTTGCACCACGCCAGTAACGTCAGCCTGCGAAGCAGTGGCTGAAACAGTTGTTGATTGAGTCTCTTTGGTCATTCGCCCTCCTGAGAGACGGGATTTACGTGCATCCAGTGCATCACGCATGACGGTGATCGCATCGGTACTGTTCACAAGTTCATCAGCCAGTCCGGCATCAATGGCCTCCTGACCGCTGTACACTGCAGCCTCGGTATCCAGCACAGCCTGCACGGACAGGCCGGTATATGCCGACACCTTCTGTGCAAACATCCGGCGGGTTGCATCCATCCGGGACTGCAGTGTTTCCCGGACATCATCCGGTAGATGGCTGTAGGGGTTGCCATCCACCTTATGGCTGCCGCTGTAAATCAGCGTGATTTCCACGCCCTGTTTCTCCAGCGCAGCACCGTAATTACTGTGAGCCATCATGACGCCGATGGAGCCTGTCCGGGCGGTCTGCGTGACCAGACGCCGGGAGGCGGCGCTGGCAAGCAGCTGACCTGCACTGCAGTTCATGTCGTTGGCCAGCGCCCATACCGGTTTTATGTCTCGCACACGGGCGATGATGTCAGCACAGTCAAATGCTCCCGCCACCATCCCGCCCGGTGTGTCCATATCCAGCAGAATGCCGTCCACCATCGGATCGCTGGCAGCCTGTTGCAGACGGGCGATAATGCCGTTGTAACCGGTCATTCCCGAATACGGCTGCAGCGCCCGCGTCCGGCTGACCAGCGTACCGGACACCGGCAGCACGGCGATGCCGTTCATGACCTGATAACTGCGGGCCTGTCGTGGTCCGTCATCATCACCGGATAACGCCAGCGCCGCGGGTGCCTCTCCGGCAGTCAGGCTGTCGCCGGATACTGCATCCGTCAGGCGGCTGATCCCAAGCTGGCCTGCAAGCGCACAAAAGAAAACCCGCGCATAGGCGGGTTCAAGCATCAGCGGCTCATTAAAAGCCATGCTGGCAATATGCGGGAGATTACGCAGCGCTGCTGTCACTCTTCTCCTCCTCTGTTGATTGTCGCAGTCCGGATTCAAATGCCGCAGCCGCCCAGGCGGGCGGTTTAAGACCGGCTGCACGGCGCTCCATCGTTTCACGGACCTGCTGGGCAAAAATTTCCTGATAGTCGTCACCGCGTTTCGCGCACTCTTTCTCGTAGGTGCTCAGTCCGGCTTCTATCAGCATCACCGCTTCCTGAACTTCTTTCAGACCATCGATGGCCATACGACCGGAGCCTATCCAGTCGCAGTTCCCCCAGGCACTGCGGGCTTCCTGAAAGCTGAAGCGCGCTTTTGAAGGTAACGTCACCACGCGGCGAACGATGGCCTCTTCCAGCCAGCACAGAAACATCTGGCTCGCCTGACGGGATGCGACGAATTTTCGCCGCCCCATAAAGTACGCCCACGACTCGTTCGCACTGGCCCGTGCCGTGGAGTAGCTCATCTGGGCGTAATTCCGGGAAAGCTGCTCATACGAGACACCCAGCCCGGCAGCGATATACCGCAACAGTGACTGCTCAAACACGGAGTAGCCGTTATCCGTATCCTGAGCCGTCTGCAGGTTCAGTGAGTCCCCCGGCATCAGGTGCGGCACTTTTGCGCCTCCCAGACGGACCGGTGCTGCGGCGTAATACGCGGCAATTTCACCAATCCAGCCCGTCAGCCTTTCCCGCTGCTCCTGACTGTTCGCGCCCAGAATAAAATCCATCGCTGACTGCGTATCCAGCTCACTTTCAATGGTGGCGGCATACATCGCCTTCACAATGGCGCTCTGCAGCTGCGTGTTCTGCAGCGTGTCGAGCATCTTCATCTGCTCCATTACGCTGTAAAACACATTTGCACCGCGGGTCTGCCCGTCCTCCACGGGTTCAAAAACGTGAATGAACGAGGCGCGCCCGCCGGGTAATTCACGGGGTATCCATGTCCATTTCTGCGGCATCCAGCCAGGATACCCGTCCTCGCTGACGTAATATCCCAGCGCCGCACCGCTGTCATTAATCTGCACACCGGCACGGCAGTTCCGGCTGTCGCCGGTATTGTTCGGGTTGCTGATGCGCTTCGGGCTGACCATCCGGAACTGTGTCCGGAAAAGCCGCGACGGACTGGTATCCCAGGTGGCCTGAACGAACAGTTCACCGTTAAAGGCGTGCATGGCCACACCTTCCCGAATCATCATGGTAAACGTGCGTTTTCGCTCAACGTCAATGCAGCAGCAGTCATCCTCGGCAAACTCTTTCCATGCCGCTTCAACCTCGCGGGAAAAGGCACGGGCTTCTTCCTCCCCGATGCCCAGATAGCGCCAGCTTGGGCGATGACTGAGCCGGAAAAAAGACCCGACGATATGATCCTGATGCAACTGGATGGCGTTGGCGGCATAGCCGTTATTGCGTACCAGATCGTCTGCGCGGGCATTGCCACGGGTAAAGTTGGGCAGCAGGGCTGCATCCACACTTTCACTCGGTGGATTCCACGCCCGCAACTGCCCACCAAATCCGCTGCCACCGCCATGATAACCGGCATATTCACGCAGCGATGTCATGCCGTCCGGCCCCAGAAGGGTGGGAATGGTGGGCGTTTTCATACATAAAATCCTGCAGGTCCCCTGCGTCGCTGTGTCATGCCGGTCTGCACTTCCAGCTCTGCAATATATTTTTTCAGGTCAGACACGGAAGTGGCCGTAAACTCCACTCGCCGTCCGTCTTTCTGTACTGTTGCCACCCGTTTACCTGTCATCAGGTCATGCAGTGCCGCACGGGCAGCGGCAAGTTCTTCCTGTCGCGTCATTCATCCTCTCCGGATAAGGCACGGGCGTAATCTGCCAGTGTTTTCTTGTTGGTTGCTGCACCATCCTCTTCCTGCAGGCTCGCCAGCAGCGCACTGAGATCCAGCTGCCAGCGGGAAATACTGATGCGCAGCGCCGCCAGCGCATAAACGAAGCAGTCGAGTGCCTCATTGCGTCGCTTTTTGCTGTCCCACAGTATTTTTTTCCTGCCATCCACCCATTTTTCGACCTGCTCTTCAGCAGTCAGCTGCTGCGCTTCGGTCAGATCAAAAATATCCGGGTTATTCGGGAAGTGAACGGCACCGGGAAGCGGTTCATCCCCTTCCGGCGTCAGTGTGAAGCGGTTATAAATCTGCTCTTTCGCGGTATCCGTACCGATTTCGGTAAGGTAAACCCCGTTTTTGTTTCGCTTACGTGGCATGCTGGCCACCGGCTTTCCGTAGACGGATGCCCCTTTAATGGGGATCACCCGGAACAGCCCATGTTTTTTCGAGCGTTCATACACAATGGTCGGATCAATCCCGCCAGTATCCCAGCAGATACGGGATACCGACATTTCTGCACCATTCCGGCGGGTATAGGTTTTATTGATGGCCTCATCCACACGCAGCAGCGTCTGTTCATCGTCGTGGCGGCCCATAATAATCTGCCGGTCAATCAGCCAGCTTTCCTCACCCGGCCCCCATCCCCATACGCGCATTTCGTAGCGATCCAGCTGGGAGTCGATACCGGCGGTCAGGTAAGCCACACGGTCAGGAACGGGCGCTGAATAATGCTCTTTCCGCTCTGCCATCACTTCAGCATCCGGACGTTCGCCAATTTTCGCCTCCCACGTCTCACCGAGCGTGGTGTTTACGAAGGTTTTACGTTTTCCCGTATCCCCTTTCGTTTTCATCCAGTCTTTGACAATCTGCACCCAGGTGGTGAACGGGCTGTACGCCGTCCAGATGTGAAAGGTCACGCTGTCAGGCGGCTCAATCTCTTCACCGGATGACGAAAACCAGAGAATGCCATCACGGGTCCAGATCCCGGTCTTTTCGCAGATATAACGGGCATCAGTGAAGTCCAGTTCCTGCTGGCGGATGACGCAGGCATTATGTTCGCAGAGATAAAACACGCTGGAGGGATCATCCGGCGTCCATTTGAGGCCAAACGACGTCTCTTTATCGCCAAATTTAAGGTACTGCTCCTCCCCGCAGTGCGGACAGGCAACATGAAAACGCATAAAATGCGGGGATTCACTGGCTGCACGCTCAATCTGGCAGGTGCCTCTCACTTTGGGGGTGGAGCCACGGATGGACTTTGGCCAGACCGAGCCTTCAATACGTTTGTCGCCAAGGAACGTCGGAGAGCCTTCCTGTTCAATATCCTCATCAAAGGCAGCAAGTTCATCATAACCCGCCACATCCACCGACTTTTCACGGTAGTTTTTTGCCGCTTTACCGCCCAGGCACCAGAAGCCACGACCATTGGAAAAACGCTTCATGGTGAGCGTGTTATCCCGGTGCTTTTTGCCATACCACGGAGCCAGCGCCAGCAGCAACGGAATATCGCGGATGGTCGGCTCAACGTGGGTTTTCATAAAGTTCTCGGCATCACCATCCGTCGGCAACCAGATAAGTGTGTTGCGCTGCTTATGCTCTATGAAGTAGGCATAAACACCCAACAGCATTTTGGAATAACCAACACGGGCAGACTTCACCACATTCACCTCGCGGATGTAGTCGCTGCCCATCGCATTCATGATGGCCCGCTGAAAGGGCAGTGTTTCCCAGCGCCCTTCCTGGTATGCGGATTCTTTCGGGAGATAGTAATTAGCATCCGCCCATTCAACGGCGGTCTGTGGCTCCGGCCTGAACAGTGAGCGAAGCCCGGCGCGGACAAAATGCCGCAGCCTGTTAACCTGACTGTTCGATATATTCACTCAGCAACCCCGGTATCAGTTCATCCAGCGCGGCTGCTTTGTTCATGGCTTTGATGATATCCCGTTTCAGGAAATCAACATGTCGGTTTTCCAGTTCCGGAAAACGCCGCTGCACCGACAGGGGGATCCCGTCGAGAATACTGGCAATTTCACCTGCGATCCGCGACAACACGAAAGTACAGAATGCGGTTTCCACCACTTCAGCGGAGTCTCTGGCATTCTTCAGTTCCTGTGCGTCGGCCTGCGCACGCGTAAGTCGATGGCGTTCGTACTCAATAGTCCCTGGCTGGAGATCTGCCTCGCTGGCCTGCCGCAGTTCTTCAACCTCCCGGCGCAGCTTTTCGTTCTCAATTTCAGCATCCCTTTCGGCATACCATTTTATGACGGCGGCAGAGTCATAAAGCACCTCATTACCCTTGCCACCGCCTCGCAGAACGGGCATTCCCTGTTCCTGCCAGTTCTGAATGGTACGGATACTCGCACCGAAAATGTCAGCCAGCTGCTTTTTGTTGACTTCCATTGTTCATTCCACGGACAAAAACAGAGAAAGGAAACGACAGAGGCCAAAAAGCTCGCTTTCAGCACCTGTCGCTTCCTTTCTTTTCAGAGGGTATTTTAAATAAAAACATTAAGTTATGACGAAGAAGAACGGAAACGCCTTAAACCGGAAAATTTTCATAAATAGCGAAAACCCGCGAGGTCGCCGCCCCGTAACCTGTCGGATCGCCGGAAAGGACCCGCAAAATGATAATAATTATCATCTGCATGTCACAACGTGCATCTACGCCATCAAACCACGTCAAATAATCAATTATGACGCAGGTATCATATTAATTGATCTGCATCAACTTAACGTAAAAACAACTTCAGACAATACAAATCAGCGACACTAAATACGGGACAACCTCATGTCAACGAAGAACAGAACCCGCAGAACAACAATCCGCAACATCCGCTTTCCTAACCAAATGATTGAACAAATTAACATCGCTCTTGATCAAAAAGGGTCCGGGAATTTCTCAGCCTGGGTCATTGAAGCCTGCCGCCGGAGACTGTGCTCAGAAAAAAGAGTTTCGCCTGAAGCAAACAAAGAAAAGAGTGACATTACTGAATTGCTCAGAAAACAGGTTAGACCAGATTGAAGCAATTTAGATAATCGTGCAGACTACGCCCCTCATATCACATGGAAGGTACTACAATGGCTCAGGTTGCCATTTTTAAACAAATATTCGATAAAGTGCGAAATAATTTAAACTATCACTGGTTTTATTCTGAACTAAAACGTCACAATGTCTCACATTACATTTACTATTTAGCCACAGAGAATATTCATCTTGTTCTTGAAAACGATAATACGGTTTTAATAAAAGGACAGGGTAAGGTTGTAAATGTAAGATTTTCAAAAAATAAATGCCTTATAGAAGCCACCTTAAAAGGATTCAAATCAGGAGAGTTATCATTTTACGAATACAGAAAAAATCTTGCTACAGCAGGGGTTTTCAGATGGATTACAAATATCCACGAAAACAAAAGGTATTACTATACCTTTGATAATTCATTACTCTTTACTGAGAACATTCAGAACACTACACAAATATTTCCGCACTAAATCATAACGTCCGGTTTCTTCCGTGCCAGAACCGGACTCGCTGGCATGATGAAATATGTGTACCCGGTAACCCCGGTGTGCATCGTTTTTGATTATTCCCGCACACTCACGCAGAAGGA
>ULZI01005904.1_pt1 | contig 9476 bp, 8 predicted proteins | sample 1962991 | NCBI WGS metagenome assembly ULZI01 (sample SAMEA4835886, study PRJEB28245) | human gut metagenome | biome: gut microbiome; material: fecal sample | place: Denmark | collected 2008 | reverse complement strand
AAATAAATACTCAAGGTTACAAATCAGCATTCACTGGCTGGTCTTTTTGCTGGTTATCGCAGCGTATTGCGCAATGGAGTTTCGTGGTTTCTTCCCACGTAGCGATCGGCCACTCATCAACATGATTCATGTTTCCTGCGGCATCTCAATTCTCGTGCTGATGGTCGTTCGTCTTTTGTTAAGGCTGAAATACCCAACCCCGCCGATTATACCTAAGCCAAAACCGATGATGACGGGACTGGCGCATTTGGGACATTTGGTGATTTATCTCCTGTTTATTGCGCTGCCAGTGATTGGTTTGGTGATGATGTATAACCGGGGCAACCCGTGGTTTGCGTTTGGTTTGACGATGCCTTACGCTTCAGAGGCCAATTTCGAACGGGTTGATAGCTTAAAGTCGTGGCATGAGACGCTGGCGAATCTGGGATATTTTGTGATCGGGTTGCACGCTGCGGCTGCACTGGCACACCACTATTTCTGGAAGGACAACACACTTCTACGCATGATGCCGCGTAAACGTTCCTGAAGGATATTTCAAGAAAACGCCTGTACTAAAACCGACCCGTGGTACAGGCGAAGAATACGGGTCTACATCGGAAGCGCCTATTATATTTATTTGTATGACAAATAAAACCATAATCCTTGCCCATACGTCCATCTGGCTTATTTTTAATCAATTCACCCGATCTTTGATCTCATCAACGGTATCAAAATAAACCAGCGTATAACGTTCAAATCGAACATAAGATTCGATAAACCATGGAGGTTATATGAAAAAACTGGCACTTATTTTGTTTATGGGAACGCTTGTTTCCTTTTATGCCGATGCCGGGCGCAAACCCTGTTCTGGTTCGAAAGGGGGGATCTCACACTGTACGGCAGGCGGCAAATTTGTCTGTAATGATGGTTCTATTAGTGCCTCGAAAAAAACATGCACTAACTGAAGTGTAAAAGGGGTGCCATGAGAAAATGAATCTGCTAGTCAGATGCGCGGGGAAAATCCCCGCGCTTGCCCTTACCTGGACGTGCAGGCCATGAGCGCAGCAACCTCCTTATCACCGTCCCGGAACCGCAGTTCGTAGAGCGTTTGTCGGGTCAGGAGTGTGAATGTCAGAATCGTAATGCAGATAATGAGCAGACACACCACCAGAGGGTTGTGCTTCATAGCCTTTCTCCTTGCCGGATGGCGGGTAAGAGGCTAAGATCTGAATTGCTAGGTTCATTCGTTGGCCTCGGTTGATAGAAATATCGGTCGGGGCCTTCGTCTTTCTGATTCCCGGTTAGCCTGAAAACAGAAAGTCTCAGGCACCCGCAGGCATCCTATGAGGTTTCCTTAGGGACGAAAATAATCACTTCACGAAATTGCGTGCTGTTTTCCAGAATTTTTCGTCATTCGGGTTAGCCCGTTTAACCATTCGTTACTCTCTTCATTCCAATGGCATTAATCTTCTCTGCAATAATTGTTGTAAAAATGTGACGCAAAGAGGCTTTTAGTCGTAAGTAATTACCGTCAAATGCCGATGACTTTCTATCAGGAGTAAATCTGGACGAGAGACAACGGTAATGAATACAACTCCCTCACAGCGATTAGGTTTTTTGCATCACATCAGGCTGGTTCCGTTATTTGCCTGCATTCTTGGCGGTATCTTAGTTCTATTCGCATTAAGTTCTGCTCTGGCTGGCTATTTCCTCTGGCAGGCCGATCGCGATCAGCGTGATGTTACTGCGGAGATTGAGATTCGGACCGGGTTAGCGAACAGTTCAGATTTTTTGCGTTCAGCCCGGATCAATATGATTCAGGCCGGGGCTGCGAGTCGTATTGCGGAAATGGAAGCAATGAAGCGAAATATTGCGCAAGCCGAATCGGAGATTAAACAGTCGCAGCAAGGGTATCGTGCTTATCAGAATCGGCCGGTGAAAACACCTGCTGATGAAGCCCTCGACACTGAATTAAATCAACGCTTTCAGGCTTATATCACGGGTATGCAACCTATGTTGAAATATGCCAAAAATGGCATGTTTGAAGCGATTATCAATCATGAAAGTGAGCAGATCCGACCGCTGGATAATGCTTATACCGATATTTTGAACAAAGCCGTTAAGATACGTAGCACCAGAGCCAACCAACTGGCGGAACTGGCCCATCAGCGCACCCGCCTGGGTGGGATGTTCATGATTGGCGCGTTTGTGCTTGCCCTGGTCATGACGCTGATAACATTTATGGTGCTACGTCGGATCGTCATTCGTCCACTGCAACATGCCGCACAACGGATTGAAAAAATCGCCAGTGGCGATCTGACGATGAATGATGAACCGGCGGGTCGTAATGAAATCGGTCGCTTAAGTCGTCATTTACAGCAAATGCAGCATTCACTGGGGATGACAGTAGGGACTGTTCGACAGGGTGCGGAAGAGATTTATCGTGGCACCAGCGAAATTTCAGCTGGCAATGCGGACCTGTCATCTCGCACCGAAGAACAAGCGGCGGCAATCGAACAAACTGCCGCCAGCATGGAGCAACTCACTGCGACGGTGAAACAGAATGCGGATAACGCGCATCATGCCAGAAAACTGGCGCAAGAGGCTTCTATTAAAGCCAGCGATGGCGGGCAGACGGTTTCCGGTGTAGTAAAAACGATGGGCGCTATCTCCACGAGTTCGAAGAAAATTTCTGAGATCACCGCCGTCATCAACAGTATTGCTTTCCAGACGAATATTCTGGCACTGAATGCTGCCGTTGAAGCCGCGCGAGCGGGTGAGCAAGGCCGTGGATTTGCCGTTGTCGCCAGCGAAGTACGGACACTCGCAAGCCGCAGCGCCCAAGCGGCGAAAGAGATTGAAGGCTTGATCAGTGAATCAGTCAGGTTAATTGACCTGGGGTCGGATGAGGTGGCAACGGCAGGGAAAACCATGAGCACTATTGTTGATGCCGTCGCGAGTGTCACACATATCATGCAGGAAATCGCCGCCGCCTCGGATGAACAAAGTAGAGGCATAACGCAGGTTAGCCAGGCGATTTCTGAAATGGATAAGGTGACGCAACAGAATGCTTCTCTGGTAGAAGAGGCCTCAGCGGCGGCGGTGTCCCTTGAAGAACAGGCGGCACGATTAACTGAGGCGGTGGATGTATTCCGTCTGCACAAACATTCTGTGTCGGCAGAACCTCGCGGAGCGGGTGAACCAGTTAGTTTCGCTACGGTGTGAAAATGTTCAAGGAGGGATCGACAGATCCCTTCACCTTTCAGAACGGCATTGATTTTCGAATAGCGTTAATCATCAACTGGCAACCAGAAGAGAACGTCGCATCTACGCGGGTCAGTATTCCAATCGGTTCGCCTGCACCATGTCCCGGAACAGGCAGGGCCACCAGCGTGGCATGACGCAGGTCGTCTTTTACCGCGCCAGAAGGGACAAACCACACGTAGTCGTATTCAACCGTAAGTTGACGAGATAGCGAAGCAGACAGCGTTTCGATACAACCCGAAGGAATTTTACATCCCTGGCTCTGTACTAATGCATCTGAATGCTGGCGTGGCGCAGTGCCTTCTGGTGATACAACGACCGGCCATTCCAGCACTCGGCTTAGCGTTACGTTCTCCTGAAGTAGCGGGTGATTAGGGCGGACAACCAGCTTCAGCGATTCAAGAAACAGCAGTTCGTAATTAAGCCCGGTCATCAGTTCAGGATCTGACATCCGACCAATGCCGATATCGATTTCCCCGGTTTTTAAACCCGCCAGAATCATAGGGTTACTCATTGTCGCAACTTGCAAGGTCGTCTCTTTTTGTTGCTGATGAAACTGACCTATAACCGAAGGTAATATCCCCAGTGCCGCAGTAGGTAGTGCACCAACCCTGACGACATCATTATTAAGATCTTCTTTACGATGAAGCGACTGTCCGGCAGTGTTGATGGCGTCAAGAACTCTGACTGCATGCGTTAAAAATTGTTCGCCGGGTAAGGTAAGTTGCGCCCCCTGACGACCACGCTCAAACAAGCGAGCGCCAGTCAGCTGCTCCAGTTCATTCAATGTCTTAGAGAGCGCAGGTTGACTCAAATTAAGGGTTTCAGCCGCGCGCCCCAAAGTTCCTTGTTGTGCGACAGCTACGAATGTATGAAGGTGGCGCAAACGGATGCGCTGACTAAACAGACTATTTTTTTCCATAAGCGATGTTAAAAACGAAGCGGTGTCGCTGACAAGTGAAGTTGTTTGATTATGATAACTTGATTGCAAAATATTATTAACAATTAAAGCAATTATGTTACAGCAAAATGGATAATATTGATGTTTTCGCGGCGAGATCACAGTTTGTAAATTCTTCCCGCCAGAGTGAATGCGGTTACCTACACTCCAGATTACTGACCACTGGAGGCAGACACTATGGCGAACAGCATCACGGCGGATGAGATTCGGGAACAGTTTTCGCAGGCAATGTCAGCCATGTACCAGCAAGAAGTTCCGCAATATGGCACGCTGCTGGAACTGGTAGCTGATGTGAATCTGGCTGTGCTGGAAAACAATCCTCAACTGCACGAAAAAATGGTAAATGCAGACGAGCTGGCGCGACTGAATGTTGAACGTCATGGGGCGATTCGCGTTGGGACTGCACAAGAGCTTGCTACTCTTCGGCGGATGTTTGCCATTATGGGGATGTACCCGGTGAGCTATTACGATCTCTCGCAGGCAGGGGTGCCGGTACATTCGACAGCATTTCGGCCCATTGATGATGCTTCTCTGGCGCGTAATCCCTTCCGCGTTTTTACCTCCTTACTCCGCCTTGAGCTTATCGAGAACGAAATTTTGCGCCAGAAAGCGGCGGAGATTCTGCGTCAGCGCGATATCTTCACCCCACGTTGTCGACAACTGTTAGAGGAATATGAGCAGCAGGGCGGTTTTAACGAAACACAGGCACAGGAGTTTGTGCAGGAAGCCCTGGAAACGTTTCGCTGGCACCAGTCAGCAACGGTAGATGAAGAAACCTATCGCGCCTTGCACAACGAACATCGGTTGATTGCTGATGTGGTCTGTTTTCCTGGATGCCATATCAACCACCTGACGCCACGTACGCTGGATATTGACCGGGTGCAGTCGATGATGCCTGAATGCGGAATTGAACCCAAAATTCTCATCGAGGGGCCGCCGCGCCGCGAGGTACCGATTTTACTACGCCAGACCAGCTTTAAAGCACTGGAAGAGACGGTGTTGTTTGCGGGGCAGAAACAGGGCACGCATACCGCGCGCTTTGGTGAAATTGAGCAGCGTGGCGTGGCATTAACGCCGAAAGGGCGACAACTGTATGATGATCTTCTGCGTAACGCTGGAACCGGGCAGGATAATCTCACTCACCAAATGCATTTACAGGAAACCTTCCGCACTTTTCCTGACAGTGAGTTTTTAATGCGTCAGCAAGGGCTGGCATGGTTCCGGTACCGTCTGACGCCTTCAGGTGAGGCGCATCGTCAGGCGATTCATCCCGGAGACGATCCACAGCCCTTAATTGAACGTGGTTGGGTCGCGGCGCAACCCATTACCTATGAAGATTTCTTGCCCGTTAGCGCGGCGGGGATCTTCCAGTCAAATCTGGGTAATGAAACGCAGACACGCAGTCACGGTAATGCCAGTCGCGAAGCATTTGAGCAGGCGTTGGGTTGTCCGGTTTTGGATGAGTTCCAGCTTTACCAGGAAGCGGAAGAACGCAGTAAACGTCGCTGTGGTTTGCTTTAAATTCTGACCATCCGCCTTTGCAAAAATTTGCCTGATTTTACAAACGAATCAGGCTCATCCCATCGACATAAAAAAAATGCCGATTTATGCATATTCTCTCAGTTCAACAATTGGATTATTAATAAATATTGTCTAGAGTGAGCGGTCATAAATAAGCACTTTCTTGCCGCTGAAAACGACCAGCGCGGGACCATTCACAACACCAGAAGGACTCACTTTCAGGTATGGATCGTAGACGATTTATTAAAGGTTCAATGGCTATGGCCGCCGTGTGCGGTACCAGCGGCATTGCTTCTCTTTTTTCTCAGGCGGCATTCGCGGCAGATTCTGATATTGCCGACGGGCAAACCCAGCGTTTTGACTTCTCCATTCTACAGTCAATGGCGCACGACTTAGCGCAAACAGCGTGGCGTGGTGCGCCTCGTCCGTTACCTGACACGCTGGCGACAATGACGCCGCAGGCTTATAACAGTATTCAATACGACGCCGAAAAATCGCTCTGGCATAACGTTGAGAACCGTCAACTGGACGCTCAGTTCTTCCATATGGGAATGGGATTCCGTCGCCGCGTTCGTATGTTTTCTGTAGATCCAGCAACACATCTGGCGCGTGAAATTCACTTTCGCCCGGAGTTGTTCAAATACAACGATGCAGGTGTTGATACCAAACAATTAGAAGGGCAAAGCGATCTCGGCTTTGCCGGTTTTCGCGTGTTTAAAGCCCCCGAACTGGCGCGCCGTGATGTAGTATCATTCCTCGGAGCGAGTTATTTCCGCGCCGTTGATGACACATATCAATACGGTTTGTCGGCCCGCGGCCTGGCGATTGACACTTACACCGACAGTAAAGAAGAGTTCCCCGACTTTACCGCCTTCTGGTTTGATACGGTAAAACCGGGGGCAACTACCTTTACCGTTTATGCGTTGCTCGATAGCGCCAGCATTACTGGTGCCTATAAGTTCACTATCCATTGTGAGAAAAGTCAGGTGATTATGGATGTGGAAAATCACCTGTATGCGCGCAAAGACATTAAACAGCTGGGCATTGCGCCGATGACCAGTATGTTCAGCTGCGGTACTAATGAACGTCGGATGTGCGACACCATTCATCCGCAAATTCATGACTCTGATCGTCTGTCCATGTGGCGGGGCAACGGCGAGTGGATTTGCCGTCCGCTGAATAATCCGCAAAAATTGCAGTTCAATGCTTACACCGACAACAACCCGAAAGGGTTTGGTTTATTGCAACTGGATCGTGATTTCTCCCATTATCAGGACATTATGGGCTGGTATAACAAACGCCCAAGTCTGTGGGTGGAACCGCGTAACAAGTGGGGTAAGGGCACCATCGGCCTGATGGAAATCCCAACAACGGGCGAAACGCTGGATAACATTGTCTGCTTCTGGCAGCCAGAAAAAGCTGTAAAGGCGGGTGATGAGTTTGCATTCCAGTATCGTCTGTACTGGAGTGCGCAACCGCCTGTTCATTGCCCATTAGCGCGCGTTATGGCGACGCGTACCGGCATGGGCGGTTTCCCGGAAGGTTGGGCGCCAGGTGAACACTATCCCGAAAAATGGGCGCGTCGTTTTGCCGTCGATTTCGTTGGTGGTGATCTGAAAGCTGCCGCGCCAAAAGGCATTGAGCCGGTGATTACGCTTTCCAGTGGGGAAGCGAAGCAAATCGAAATTCTCTATATTGAACCCATCGATGGTTATCGTATTCAGTTTGACTGGTATCCGACTTCGGACTCCACTGATCCGGTCGATATGCGGATGTATCTACGTTGTCAGGGGGACGCTATCAGTGAAACATGGCTGTATCAGTATTTCCCGCCAGCGCCGGATAAACGTCAGTATGTTGACGACCGCGTGATGAGTTAATCGTTTTTTCTTCGGCACCTTCTTCGGGAGGTGCCGTCTGGTTAAACACGATCCCGCTCGCATTTTTCCCTAAGTTAAATGAGTAATCTGATGGTGTGTATTTCAGATACACCTTGTCAGCCACTAACAGGGAGTGCGTATGTTTCCAGAATACCGAGATTTAATATCCCGTCTGAAAAACGAAAATCCTCGCTTTATGTCCTTGTTCGATAAACACAATAAACTTGATCATGAAATTGCCAGAAAGGAAGGTTCCGACGGTCGAGGGTACAATGCGGAAGTGGTCCGCATGAAAAAACAAAAGCTACAGTTAAAAGATGAGATGCTCAAAATCCTGCAGCAGGAGAGCGTCAAAGAGGTGTAAACTTTCCTAAGCCGCCAGCCAGGCGGCTTTTTTAACAACAGCATGGATTGACTGGAGATAAGATGACTGAAACGATAAAAGTAAGCGAATCACTTGAATTACATGCTGTTGCGGAAAGTCACGTCACACCTCTTTATCAGTTAATCTGTAAAAATAAAACCTGGTTACAGCAGTCGCTAAACTGGCCGCAGTTCGTTCAGAGTGAAGAGGACACGCGAAAAACGGTGCAGGGTAATGTGATGTTGCATCAACGCGGCTATGCCAAAATGTTCATGATTTTCAAAGAAGATGAACTTATCGGCGTTATCTCGTTTAATCGTATTGAACCACTGAATAAAACCGCTGAAATAGGCTACTGGCTGGACGAATCTCATCAGGGGCAGGGGATCATTTCTCAGGCGCTGCAGGCATTGATTCATCATTACGCCCAGTCTGGTGAACTTAGACGCTTCGTGATCAAATGTCGGGTGGACAATCCGCAAAGCAACCAGGTCGCTTTGCGCAATGGTTTTATCCTTGAAGGTTGCCTGAAACAGGCTGAGTTCCTGAATGATGCCTATGATGATGTGAACTTATACGCGCGTATTATCGATTCATAATAACCCTGCCAGCGGCGTTCGCGTAATGCGCTCCTCGCCGTTAATGACTTTTGGACCACGGACATGAACCGTGTCGCCATCAAAGGCTTCAACGACGGCGTGGTCGGTTAACTCCACATGGTTTTCAATTATCACCGCACCTGTAATACGGCTCTCACCTTGTATTACAACGTGCTCGTCGAGCAGAATCGGTCCACCACGTACCACGGCATTTCCGCCAATCAAGACATGATGTTTTAACACACAATTACCTTCCACAATGGCATATTCCGCCACCTGCGAACTGTAATGAATCGTTGGAATGGCATCTTCTTCTATGCCAGCTTTCACCTGCGCGTGACCGTAGACTTTAGCGCAATCGCATAGCCAGACGTTGTTCTCTTCATTACCTTCAATACTGGCAAAATCAAAAACTTCGGCACGATGTTCAATAAAAGCATACCGGATGACGGCATCGCCATAAATTTGTGCCTGGTGGACAATACGCGAGGCGCTAACCCTTGCGCGATCATAAATTTGTAGCAGGAGTTGATGGTCGGGCGTTAAGCCTTGTGCGGCGACGATCATAGAATGTTGATCAATTAAGGCGTGACCAAATATTCTACATTGCCCGTAAACTAATGAGTCATGAATGGTGACGCTGTCACTTATATATGCACCCTGGCTGATTTCACTATTATCGATCCAGACATTATCCGTTGCGTAAACCTCTCCCCACAGCACGCTGGTGCCGGTGATGCGCGTATTACCGGAAATCACCGCTCCGCCGAACTCAATAGCGTTCTGGTCGTAAATCCAGCAATTTCCTTCCTGTGCTAACACCGTTTCGCGATCGATCCAGCCGCCAGCGGTTCCTGCTATCACATCGTTAAAATCGCTAATGGCGATAATCTGCCGTAATAACACAT
>ULZI01001713.1_pt1 | contig 9747 bp, 7 predicted proteins | sample 1962991 | NCBI WGS metagenome assembly ULZI01 (sample SAMEA4835886, study PRJEB28245) | human gut metagenome | biome: gut microbiome; material: fecal sample | place: Denmark | collected 2008 | reverse complement strand
TCGAGCCGGATGAAAGCCAGCGGCAGGCGCTGGTGCGTGAGTTAAACGAAGAACTGGGCATCGAAGCAACTGTTGGTGACTATGTTGCCAGCCATCAGCGAGAAGTTTCGGGGCGGATTATCCATCTTCATGCCTGGCACGTACCCGACTTCCACGGGACGTTACAGGCACATGAACATCAGGCGCTGGTCTGGTGCTCACCTGAAGAGGCGCTGCAATATCCGCTGGCCCCTGCTGACATTCCATTATTAGAGGCGTTTATGGCTTTACGCGCCGCCAGACCAGCGGATTAGTGCTAAGGGTTTTGTCATCCCGCTGGCATTGCAGCAGTATTCCCTCGGCTTTAATTACCGCGCCTTCAGAATAATTTTTATCCTGATAAACGCAGCACTGAGTACAGGGCTGCGCTGACTGCCCGCCTGAACTGAACACTTCTGGCGGTACGTTTACCTCCACGTCCGGACGATAATGCGGGTTAGCCAGTGCAATTAATGGAAATGCTAATACTACGGCGAACAATGCTCGACTCACAGGGAACTCCTTAACGTTATTGTCTCTGCTACTGATAACGGTAGCCGGGTGGCAAAACTTTAGCGTCTGAGTTATCGCATTTGGTTATGAGATTACTCTCGTTATTAATTTGCTTTCCTGGGTCATTTTTTTCTTGCTTACCGTCACATTCTTGATGGTATAGTCGAAAACTGCAAAAGCACATCACATAAACAACATAAGCACAATCGTATTAATATATAAGGGTTTTATATCTATGGATCAGACATATTCTCTGGAGTCATTCCTCAACCATGTCCAAAAGCGCGACCCGAATCAAACCGAGTTCGCGCAAGCCGTTCGTGAAGTAATGACCACACTCTGGCCTTTTCTTGAACAAAATCCAAAATATCGCCAGATGTCATTACTGGAGCGTCTGGTTGAACCGGAGCGCGTGATCCAGTTTCGCGTGGTATGGGTTGATGATCGCAATCAGGTACAGGTCAACCGTGCATGGCGTGTGCAGTTCAGCTCAGCCATCGGCCCGTACAAAGGCGGTATGCGCTTCCATCCGTCAGTTAACCTCTCCATTCTTAAATTCCTCGGCTTCGAACAAACCTTCAAAAATGCCCTGACTACCCTGCCGATGGGCGGTGGTAAAGGCGGTAGCGATTTTGACCCGAAAGGTAAAAGCGAAGGCGAAGTGATGCGTTTCTGCCAGGCGCTGATGACCGAGCTTTATCGTCATCTGGGCGCGGATACCGACGTTCCGGCAGGTGATATCGGCGTTGGTGGTCGTGAAGTCGGCTTTATGGCGGGGATGATGAAAAAGCTCTCCAACAGTACCGCCTGCGTCTTCACCGGTAAGGGCCTTTCATTTGGCGGTAGTCTTATTCGCCCGGAAGCTACCGGCTACGGTCTGGTTTATTTCACAGAAGCAATGTTAAAACGCCACGGTATGGGTTTTGAAGGGATGCGCGTTTCCGTTTCTGGCTCCGGCAACGTCGCCCAGTACGCTATCGAAAAAGCGATGGAATTTGGTGCTCGTGTGATCACTGCGTCAGACTCCAGCGGCACTGTAGTTGATGAAAGCGGATTCACGAAAGAGAAACTGGCACGTCTTATCGAAATCAAAGCCAGCCGCGATGGTCGAGTGGCAGATTACGCCAAAGAATTTGGTCTGGTCTATCTCGAAGGCCAACAGCCGTGGTCTGTACCGGTTGATATCGCCCTGCCTTGCGCCACCCAGAACGAACTGGATGTTGACGCCGCGCATCAGCTTATCGCCAATGGCGTTAAAGCCGTCGCCGAAGGGGCAAATATGCCGACCACCATCGAAGCGACTGAACTGTTCCAGCAGGCAGGCGTACTGTTTGCACCGGGTAAAGCGGCTAATGCTGGCGGTGTAGCAACGTCAGGCCTTGAAATGGCGCAAAACGCTGCGCGCCTGGGCTGGAAAGCCGAGAAAGTTGACGCACGTTTGCATCACATCATGCTGGATATCCACCATGCCTGTGTTGAGCATGGTGGTGAAGGTGAGCAAACCAACTACGTGCAGGGCGCGAACATTGCCGGTTTTGTGAAGGTTGCCGATGCGATGCTGGCGCAGGGTGTGATTTAAGTTGTAAATGCCTGATGGCGCTACGCTTATCAGGCCTACAAATGGGCACAATTCATTGCAGTTACGCTCTAATGCAGGCCGGGCAAGCGCAGCGCCCCCGGCAAAATTTCAGGCGTTTATGAGTATTTAACGGATGATGCTCCCCAGGGAACATTTCTTATGGGCCAACGGCATTTCTTACTGTAGTGCTCCCAAAACTGCTTGTCGTAACGATAACACGCTTCAAGTTCAGCATCCGTTAACTTTCTGCGATAGCAGCAGATATGCCAGTAAAGAAATCCCATTAGACTATTTTTTTGATAATCTTCTTCGCTTTCGAACAACTCGTGCGCCTTTCGAGAAGCAAGCATTATATAATGCCAGGCCAGTTCTTCTTCAATTGTCCCGTTTTGAAAAGCTGTGCTTGATATCGAGATCATCTATGATAATTCCGCCGCCCATATTAGCTTCGCCGAGGATTTACCGGAGCGATTATTAGCGCAATCAGAGATATAGTCTGAGGGAAAAACAGCAAATTTATTCAACAAGGCGATAACCTGCTCTGGGGCTTCCTCCATGTTTGCTTTAAAGGTATTGGCTCCATGGTCGCCAGAAAGAAAATGCTCCATTAAGGCACAATAACTTTCGCTATCTTCGATACCCCATTGATCCTCTAAAGACTCGCGTCTTTTACTTATGATATCGATCGAGTCAAAGGGAAGCACATGATATTGGAAGGTATCTTTGCCAGGTTCAGGCTTTCGCGGCCAGAACTCCAGCGTTTCAGACCATTGCTTATGATAGAACCGATAAGGTGCGATCAATTGTAGCGCCTGTAACTTCTCGATACTGAGCGGCTCAATACCTTTAGCCTGATAATAATGCAGTTGTTCTTTTTTTGCTTTAAAACCGGCCCGAACAATAAGCCCCATCATAATTAATAGATAAAGAAAAGAGCATCCCGCAGTAATCAGGCCTCTTTCATTCAAACCGTTGGATGTTATCGCTGCGAATACAAACATTACAGCGACAACACATGTTAAATACCCCCCCCACTTACAAAGCAGCATGGCCTTATTTTCTTTAATCATCCGTTCAAAATTACTATTAAATATTTCCCAGCCATTAAAAGAATACTTCTCGCTCCCAGGATGGTTTTGTAATAAAACTTTTTTCATCACATTCCCTGTTATTACATACTTTAGAGGCGATAATTTTATCCATGCAAAAAAAATATCCAACGAATTTTCTTGATCCGCTGGATATTTCAGAATATGACTCGAATAGCACGAAAGATTCACTCGCTTACGCTATCGCCCCGCTTCCGACTTCATCTGCTGGCGGACTTTTTTTCGCACTACGTTTACGCGGTGCAGCCTTTTTCTTATCAGCACTGCCACCACTGCCCGGAGCCACAATGCCGCGAAACTGCCGCACCGGCGTACGTTTGGCTTGATCAATAAGCTGATATAGCGTCCCCACCAGCGGCTGCATAAAGTCCTGATAGCGACACTGCTTTTCGCTGATTTGCGTCAGCACCGATTCCCAGTGCGCGGTCATGTCCGGTCGCGTCGCCATTTCTGGCAGCGAATGGAATAACGCTTTTCCGGCGTCGGTGGAGTGGATATAACGCCCTTTTTTGGTCAGAAAACCACGCTTGAACAGCAGTTCAATAATCCCGGCACGGGTTGCTTCTGTCCCCAGACCATCGGTCGCACGAAGGATCTTTTTCAGATCTTTGTCCTGCACAAAGCGCGCGATCCCGGTCATCGCCGAAAGCAGTGTTGCATCGGTAAAATGGCGCGGCGGCTGGGTTTGCCGCTCTACCACTTCACCTTTTTCACACAGCAACTCATCGCCTTTCGCCACCACAGGCAATGGCGTGCCGTCGTTTTCTTCATCGCGCTCTTTGCTGCCTAACAGCGTACGCCAGCCTGCTTCAGCAAGAAAACGGGCTTTAGCGACAAATTTGCCTTTGGCAATGTCCAGTTCGATAACACACTTGCGGAACACCGCATCCGGGCAGAACTGCATCAGGTATTGACGGGCAATCAGGTTATAGACCTTCGCTTCGTTCTCCGTCAGGTTGATCGCAGAACTCCGTGCGGTCGGAATGATGGCGTGGTGCGCATCGACCTTTTTGTCATCCCAACAGCGGTTGCGTATATCTGGATCTACCACTGGCTGCGGCAACAGATCTGGTGCATGAACGCTGATGGCATTCATCACCGCGTGGCGTCCGGCAAAATGTTCTTCTGGCAAATAGCGACAATCGGAACGCGGATAAGTGATTAACTTGTGTGTTTCGTACAGCTTCTGGCAGATATCAAGCACGTTCTGCGCGCTCAGACCAAAGCGTTTTGCCGCTTCAATCTGCAACGCCGAAAGCGAAAACGGCAGCGGCGCGGATTCTGATTCCCGTTTATCGTTATAGCTGGTGACAATAGCCGGTTGACCACTAATGCGGTTAACCACATGCTCCGCCAGTGGACGATGTAACAAGCGCCCTTCTTCATCCTGGTACGGTTCACACGCTTCGCTCGGTTGCCAGATAGCGGTAAACCGCTCATCGGCAGGTGTCACGATATGCGCTTTGACTTCAAAGAAGTCTTTCGCCACGAAGTTTTCAATCTCTTCATCGCGGCGCACCACCAGCCCAAGCACGGGCGTCTGCACGCGTCCGACGGAAAGCACGCCCTGATAACCGGCATTACGACCGAGAATGGTGTAAGCACGGGTCATATTGATGCCGTACAGCCAGTCGGCACGCGCTCGCGCCAGCGCAGAAACGCACAGCGGTACAAACTCACTGTTGGAACGAAGACGGTCGATCGCCCGCTCAACCGCCTGCGGGTTCAGGTCGTTTATCAAGCAACGCTGCACCTGCTGGCGCTTTTCCGGTGCCAGTTGCAGATAGTCCAGCACTTCATCCACCAGCAATTGCCCTTCACGATCCGGGTCCCCGGCGTGAACGATTTCGCTGGCTTCATGCAGGAAGCGTTTGATGACGTTAAGTTGTTTGGTCACGGAGGGTCGTGGCTGTAATTGCCACTTTTCCGGGACAATCGGCAAATCCGCAAGATTCCAGCGCGCATAGCGGCTGTCGTAGGCGTCTGGCTGCGCCTGCTCAAGCAGGTGACCGATACACCAGGTCACCACCTGACCATTACCGCACTCGATAAAGCCATCGCCTTTACGGTGCGGTTTGGGCAGGACATCAGCAATGGCGCGCGCCAGACTCGGTTTTTCGGCAATAAACAACCGCATTGAATTAACGGATCTCAACCATGGCACGACCGCCGCGCGCTGGCACCAGTTCGCCAATCGCCGTCAGTTCAATGCCAAACTCGGCGGCTGTAGTTTTAACCTCATTTTCTGCTTCCGGCATGACCGCCAGCAGCAAACCGCCAGAAGTTTGCGGATCGCACAGCAGATCGCGCACTTCACGCGGCATTTCACCCATCAGATGACCGTAGCTGGCAAAGTTACGTTCGGTGCCGCCAGGCACTGCGCCCAACTTAATGTACTCTTCAACCCCCGGCAATTTTGGGATCGCGTCATAGTCAACGCGCGCCTGCACACCTGCGCCCTGACACATTTCGCTCAAATGGCCCAGCAGACCAAAACCAGTAACGTCGGTCATCGCTTTTACGCCTTCGATGTTGGCAAAGGACGCACCTGCGATGTTCATCCGGCACATCACTTCCGTCGCCAGTCCCTGATGTTCTGGTTTCAACAGTGATTTTTTCTCAGCCGTGGTAAGAACGCCGATCCCCAGCGGTTTCGTCAGGAACAGTTTGCATCCGGCTTGTGCGGTACTGTTTTTCTTCACCCGCTCGGTCGGTACGATCCCCGTTACCGCCAGACCAAAAATCGGCTCCGGCGCATCGATGGAGTGACCGCCAGCCAGCGCAATACCCGCCTGACGGCATGCATAGCGTCCACCTTCGGTTACTTCGCGGGCAATTTCTGGGGAAAGTTTGTTAATCGGCCAGCCGAGGATCGCAATCGCCATAATCGGTTTGCCCCCCATCGCGAAGATATCGCTGATGGCGTTAGTCGCCGCAATGCGGCCAAAATCGAAAGGATTATCAACGATCGGCATAAAGAAGTCGGTGGTACTGATAACGCTGGTGCCATTGCCCAGATCGTACACCGCCGCATCGTCGCGGGTCTCATTACCCACAAGCAAATTCGGATCAACAAACTTCGCCTGCTCACTGTGCAGGATGGTTTCCAACACTTTTGGGGAAATTTTACAGCCGCAACCAGCTCCGTGGCTGTATTGGGTCAAACGAATCGAGTTCTCGCTCATGGACATCTCCTGTCAATGCAATCCGGGTATGGTAACCCTCATTCCGTGAAGTGATAAGTGAGAGTGTCTGAATTCCTGCGCCTTTGCTCACAATCCAGACAGTTTCGCGACAATTATCAGAAATAAGTTACAAACGGAGTCGGGTCCGGGACGTTAATCGACGTAGATGCTTTCAACTGCGGCGTGCCGAGGTAGAGAAAACCGACAATTTTATCCTGCTCACGGCAACCGAATGCTTCACGCACTACCGGACTTTCAGTTAATGCGCCACTGCGCCAGATGCCGCCAAATCCTTGGGCAACGGCTGCCATTTGCATCGCCATGACCGCGCATCCGGCAGACATTTCCTGTTCCCATCGCGGGACTTTATGATTTTCTTCGCATTTCGCCACCACCGTGATGATGAGCGGTGCGCGGAACGGCGCATTACGGGCTTTGTCGATAGCTTTGTCATCACTACCGGCAGCAATCGCCCCCTGTTCCAGTACGGCGCTGAAACGCTCGCGCCCTTCCCCTTCAATCACAAAAAAATGCCACGGTTGCATGGACTTATGGTCCGGCGCACGCATACCCGCACGCAGGATGTTTTGCAGTTGTTCACCCGTTGGCGCGGGTTCAGCCAGGCGGGAGGCGCTACGGCGATTGATCAATAGTTCGAGTGCATCCATTTGATTAACTCCTGTCGTGATATTTATTCACAAAATTAACACGAGAGTGGATTTTGTTACAGCCCAGTCCGCAATTCCTGCTGACAAGTGCCGGTTGGGTCATTACGATAACCACATCTATTGCGCCTGTGACAGGTGTGACCTTAAGTTGGGAGAATACATGCGAACCCTTTGGCGATTTATTGCCGGATTTTTTAAATGGACGTGGCGTCTGCTGAATTTCGTCCGTGAAATGGTACTTAACCTGTTCTTTATTTTCCTCGTACTGGTTGGTGTGGGGATCTGGATGCAGGTCAGTGGTGGTGATTCGAAAGAAACGGCCAGTCGTGGCGCACTGCTGCTGGACATTTCTGGTGTGATCGTCGATAAACCCGACAGTTCTCAGCGGTTTAGTAAATTAAGCCGCCAGCTGCTTGGTGCCAGTTCCGATCGTCTGCAGGAAAACTCACTGTTTGATATCGTCAACACCATTCGCCAGGCGAAGGACGACCGCAATATCACCGGTATCGTGATGGATCTGAAAAACTTCGCAGGCGGCGACCAGCCGTCTATGCAGTACATCGGCAAAGCCCTGAAAGAGTTTCGTGACAGCGGGAAACCGGTTTATGCCGTTGGCGAGAACTACAGCCAGGGGCAATATTATCTCGCCAGTTTCGCCAATAAAATTTGGCTGTCACCGCAAGGCGTGGTTGATCTGCACGGTTTTGCTACCAACGGTCTGTACTACAAATCGTTGCTGGATAAGCTGAAAGTTTCCACCCATGTGTTCCGCGTGGGTACGTATAAATCTGCCGTTGAACCGTTTATTCGTGATGATATGTCACCGGCAGCGCGCGAAGCTGACAGCCGCTGGATTGGTGAGCTGTGGCAAAACTATCTGAATACTGTTGCCGCTAACCGGCTGATCCCTGCTCAGCAGGTATTCCCTGGCGCGCAAGGGTTGCTTGTGGGTTTAACCAAAACCGGTGGCGATACCGCGAAATATGCACTGGAAAACAAGCTGGTCGATGCACTGGCATCGAGTGCCGAAATCGAAAAAGCTCTGACCAAAGAGTTCGGCTGGAGTAAGACTGATAAAAATTATCGCGCCATCAGTTATTACGATTACGCATTGAAAACGCCGGCAGATACCGGTGACAGCATCGGTGTCGTCTTCGCTAATGGCGCAATTATGGATGGCGAGGAAACTCAGGGGAATGTTGGCGGTGATACCACTGCGGCACAAATCCGCGACGCTCGCCTTGACCCGAAAGTGAAAGCGATTGTCCTGCGTGTTAATAGCCCAGGCGGCAGCGTTACCGCGTCTGAAGTGATTCGCGCTGAACTGGCAGCAGCCCGGGCAGCGGGTAAGCCTGTGGTTGTATCGATGGGCGGCATGGCGGCATCTGGTGGTTACTGGATTTCCACGCCAGCTAATTACATTGTGGCTAACCCCAGCACCCTGACCGGTTCTATCGGTATCTTCGGCGTGATCACCACCGTAGAAAATAGTCTGGATTCGATTGGTGTTCATACTGATGGTGTCTCAACTTCACCGCTGGCGGATGTTTCTATCACCAGGGCACTGCCGCCGGAAGCGCAGCAGATGATGCAATTAAGCATTGAGAATGGCTATAAACGCTTTATCACGCTGGTTGCTGATGCGCGTCATTCGACGCCGGAGCAAATTGATAAAATCGCCCAGGGCCACGTCTGGACCGGTCAGGATGCAAAAGCTAACGGGCTGGTCGATAGTCTCGGGGATTTCGATGATGCGGTTGCCAAAGCAGCAGAGCTGGCAAAAGTGAAACAGTGGCATCTGGAATACTACGTTGATGAACCGACCTTCTTCGACAAAGTGATGGACAACATGTCTGGTTCTGTCCGGGCAATGTTGCCAGATGCGTTCCAGGCCATGTTACCTGCACCGCTTGCCTCGGTAGCCTCTACCGTTAAAAGTGAAAGCGACAAGCTGGCCGCGTTTAACGACCCACAAAACCGTTATGCGTTTTGCCTGACCTGCGCCGACGTGCGTTAAGTCTTGTACTGAGTGGCCGACAGATCGTCGGCCACATTATTTTTTACCTCGACGAATCCTCTTCCCGCTGTCTCGACCCATATTTCCTTATCCGCATAGTATCAGGTGCGCTCCTCCTGCCTCACGTATATACTTTTGCTCTTTCGATATCATTCATATCAATATCATGCAAAAGAAATCAATTTACGTCGCCTACACGGGCGGGACCATCGGGATGCAGCGTTCCGAGCAGGGTTATATTCCGGTGTCAGGTCATCTACAACGCCAACTGGCGCTGATGCCGGAATTCCATCGCCCGGAGATGCCAGATTTCACCATTCATGAATATACGCCGTTGATGGATTCTTCTGATATGACGCCGGAAGACTGGCAGCATATTGCTGAAGATATTAAAGCGCACTATGACGACTATGATGGTTTTGTCATTCTACACGGTACCGACACGATGGCGTATACCGCCTCTGCGCTGTCGTTCATGCTCGAGAATCTCGGTAAACCGGTCATTGTGACAGGGTCACAAATCCCGCTGGCTGAGTTACGCTCTGACGGACAAATTAATCTGCTGAATGCGTTGTACGTTGCGGCGAATTATCCTATCAACGAAGTAACTCTCTTTTTTAATAATCGACTGTATCGTGGCAACCGAACCACCAAAGCA
>ULZI01002284.1_pt1 | contig 9785 bp, 15 predicted proteins | sample 1962991 | NCBI WGS metagenome assembly ULZI01 (sample SAMEA4835886, study PRJEB28245) | human gut metagenome | biome: gut microbiome; material: fecal sample | place: Denmark | collected 2008 | reverse complement strand
TATATTTTGGACACCAAATCACATGATATTGATTTTTGTAAACCAACCCTTTTTTATAGGTGTAATCACTGCTCATATGCAAAACCTCCTTGTATAATTATGATACCATAAATTAGATATAAGTACAATATTCTAATTTAAAACTTTCATATTTTTTATAACAATAAGCCAAAAGAAAACGCCATTCCCCCAAGTGACTAAAGTCATTGGCTCCCTGGCTAATTAATTGTGGAGAGAAATTGAACGTATCGAAGAATTCAAGGGGATTTCAAAGGAAGAAATAGAAAATACATGGTATGTGAAATTGCTAAAAGGGTTGGAAAAAAAATAGTCGTTTTCAAAGGGGAGAAGAAATGTTCTGATAAGAAGATAGAAGGTGCTTCGGCATCTTCTTTTTTGCATGAAAAAAGCCACCGTCTGGCAGCTTTCTTCGAGGAGGGTATCGAAATTCGGGCGGCAAAGCCCTAAGCAAAATGTCTTTTTTATAGGAGCTGCAAACCATGAAACAACGAGACTATAAAACAGAAGGATATTTGCAGCTCCTTGTCTTATCGACAAATACAGTATAACACATCTAAATATTTCTGTAATTTTTGGGCATGGAAATCTGCACATTTTTAAAATCCCATATTAATAGAAATTTAAAAGAAAAAGGAGATTTCCGGATGCGTAAGAAATTGTATTTGTGTTGTGCTGCTGCTCTGATGGCAGTTTTTTTTACAGGTTGTAACCAAAAGCCTATCGAATCGTCTGCGGAAGAAGAAACAAAAGAAGAAAGTTGCGTAGATATTTTAAGTAATGTCTGGAACCGGTACGAGGAAGACCAGATGTTTGATGTGGTAGGTGGGGACGATATGAGTTCCATTAACAATGAGCCATGGACATTCGATGTAGCAAACGAAGAAGCCCTGACTTCCTTATTAAACGTACCGTCTGGGGAGATAGATAAGATTGGAGACGCTGCCAGCATGATTCATGCAAGAAATGCCAATACGTTTACCTGTGCAGCATTTAAACTGAAACGGGCAGAGGATAGGGATGCTTTTATTGAAAAAATGCAGGAATCAATAAAAGGAAAGCAATGGGTCTGTGGTTTTCCAGAAACCTTAACAGTTGTCAATATGGATGAAGAAACATCCGTAATTGTTTATGGAAATGACAGCATGCTGGAATATTTTACAGAAACACTTCTGGATATTTACCCAGATGCAGAAGTTGCATTATCAGAACCAATTGTGTAAGGGATACGGGAGCGTATCTCTTTTTCATGCACAAAAAACAAGAAAAAATCCATATTTGCTATCATAGCAACATAAGGAGGAACCGACATGGATTCGTTAGAAAGAAAGCAGAAAAAACAACGGGATACACTTCGTATGTATGCAATTGCCAAGTGTATACCATCAAAAGAAGCAGTCGATGCATTTAGAAGAAAACCATTTCAATTACAAAAAAGAGAGGGATAAGTTATGGCAGGAAAATTAAATCCAAGACAAATCAGCAGTTTTACAAATAACAAAGCAGTAGTTGAACTTATCAATAAATTAAAACCGGCTACTCCAGGAAAGGGCAGCCACTTACATAGAAACGGAGAAAAAGATGGAACTGGAAGAAGCTTACCAAATTCCATGATTGGTATTAATCTGGTCGATTATGAAAAAAGTCCTTCTATTTTCGTGCAGGAAAATTTAACACCTTCCCAGGTAAAGGAATTATATCAGGAAGCCATTATGAAAAGAGGAAATTACACGTTCTCCGGAAGCGGACAGAAGATTTTTGGGGAGCCGGATGAAAATGGGTACAGCGTTGTCCGTACTTTGAAAATCAACCGACAGGGTTCCTTTGTTCAGAATGGAAAAACCATTGTAAAAAACTATCCTTGGACAATCACGATCCAGAATGGAAAAGGGATTAAGGAAGTGAATCAGACAACAGGGGGGACATCTTGTAAAAGAGGTTCATTTATTGTAGAAAAAGAAGCAAAGATTGTGATGGCAGATGGTGACTTCTGCGCTTTGTTTGAGGAAGCCAATACCTATTTAACCGCATGGGAGAGTTATGTGGCTCACAGCTTTATTAAAGCAAATGAAGAAGCTATCCGGCTAGAGGAAGAAAAAAACAGAAATTCCTGGAGACAGCAGCAGGGGGCTTAAATCCTTATCATACATGATTCTAAGGATTTTGCTATATTAAAGAAAAACAGAAAAGGAGAGATGCCTTGATGGTGTCTCTTTTTCCTATATAGAAAAATCAAAACATAGAAAGGAAGGAGACTATGGAAGATAGAAAAGAATTCATCAAAGCAGTAGAAGGAAACAAAAAAGAAGAAGTGGAACGGTTCATCAAAGAAGGTGTGAACATTGATTTCAAAGACAGGTTTGGAACACCACTCTTGCATTTTGCCCCAAATGATGGAGATGCAGCTGTTGTTAAACTTTTAGTAGAAAACGGAGTTGATATCAATGCCTATGATGCCTATGGGACAACAAAACTCATGCAAGTATGTGCTTCTGGTAATCTGGAACTGGCAGAGTATCTTTTAAAGCATGGTGCAGACCCAACATTGCAGGATGAAGACGGAGATAGTGCAAGGGAATATGCTGAAAACGTCTTGTATGCAAAGAATCTTACACTTAAAGAAAAACCTGTCATGATTTGCAAAAAAATAAGGGATTTGCTGTGGAAGTACACGCCGGAAGCAAAGGGGATGAGTATTTCCAGGTTAATTAAGGAATTACAGGAAGTTCAAAAATCACAACCAGATGCCATTGTACGGATTGGTCCATTAGACTCCCCGGTTATGTTTGTAATACCTGAAAAAGATGGGATAAATTTGGATGACCGGGATGGAATCAAAGTTTCGAATATGCTGTGCGAGTATTATAAAAGAGCTGCTGCCGAACAGCAAGATGAACTGGATTTCTTTACTGAAATGCTGGACCGGGGATTTACTGTCAGTGATTTTTACTATGCATTGCCAGAGGAAGAATTTCAGCATGCAAGGAATTTCATGGAAGAACATGGGCTAATCTGACAAAAAAAAGAACCCGGTTGGATTCTTTTTCTTTGCCTAAAAATCAATATAAAGGACTGAAATGTTATCATATTAGAAAAATAGGGAGGATATGTTTATGGCGAATAAGAAAAATTTTGATCCAGACTATATTGTGTATACTGATGGCGGCTGTGCCTTTAACCCTGGCGGGCCAGGCGGCTGTGCAGCGGTGATATTGAATACTAAAACTGGAAAGAGAACAGAGTTATCAGAAAGTTACCAATGTACCACAAATAACCGCATGGAGATTATGGCGGTTATCATAGCACTGGAAGAGATTCCAGAAAAATCGGTTGTCCTGGTGTACTCAGATTCACAGTATGTGATCAAAACCATGGATGGGTACTTTCGGAAAAAGAAAAATGTTGACCTGTGGCAAAGGCTGGAGCAGGCATGCGAAGGGAAAATAATGGAATGGAGCTGGGTTAAAGGGCATAACGGAAATCCCGAAAACGAGTGCTGCGATCGGTTGTGTACCCAGGCCATGCAGAGTATGGAGAAAAAAGAGGATAGTGAATATCTGAAAATTAATGATTTTGGAAGAGATTATCATCAGCAGCTTGAGCAGATGGACGGAACTGCCATGGCGATTGCAATTCACCTTCCAGAACCTTTTGCATCCGAAACATTTTTGCATTGCACGAGAGCGGCATATTGCGAAAAATACCAAGTACGGGAGCAGTGTGCAAGAGGTATTTTAGAATTTTATATGCTCCACAAATCAAGTTTTGGTGACTACATGCTCCTTAAACCCTGTGGTACGGACTTCTGGTCTAGAAAGTCAGAAGAAAAGCTACTTGAATATTTGCAGGAACGTGGTATGGATGAAGACACTATTTTGTCATTAAAAGTTTCGATTGCGAAATATTTTTCGGATGAAAAAGACCAGTTATTTTGCCTTCGTTGGTATATGCGGGGATTGCTGCTAAAGGATTGTATCCGAAAGACTTTGGTAATGAAAGAAGTCGAAGAGAACTGCAGATAGTATTTTTCTTGTTTCTCCCATATTTTTTGTGTAGAATGTAATAATAGGAGGAAATACTATGGGATTACGAAAGATTACAATAGGAGTCGATTGGGATGATGTGTTGTGTGATTTGAATACCAGGGCAATTGAACTGGCAAATAGGGACTTGGGATTGGACCTAAAACTCAGTGATATTACATCCTGGGAGAATACTGGGAAGGCATCGGTGATTAAGAAGTATTATGCTGACATGGAGCTGTATGAACGCCAGTATGTGACTGAAGAGGGAAAATCGTTTATGGCAAGGCTACAGAAAGAGGGCGAAGTATTCATTATCACCGCTGTACAGCCGGAATTCATGGGTGTTCGTGTCAATCAAATCAAGAAAGCATTTCCGGATTTTCCGAATGAGAATATTATTATGGGAAGCCAGAAACATCTGGTTCATTTTGATATTACATTGGATGATGCAAATCATAACATTTTTAAAAGCAATTCTGCTTTCCCGGTGTTGTTTCGGAAACCGTGGAATCAGGATGCTACCGGTGTTTTATCAGTGAACGGATATGATGATTTCCTGCAGCTGGTACATCAGATCAAACTTTCTATGGTAGAAAGTGTCCATAGCTTGGAGCACCCAGCAATCATAGCTTTGGTAGGACCAAGCGGTAGTGGAAAACATCAGATGATGGAGAAGTTGCTGTCTTATCCGAACTTTGCACATCCAATCAGCTATACCACAAATCCGGGAAATCTAAAGCGGCATCGATATGTGATGCCAGAAGAGTTTGATAAAGCTGAGTTTTTGGAATCCACCAGGTATGGCGGATACGGATACGGGACAGTAAAAAAAGATGTTACCGATTTATTGGAACAGGGAATTTCTGTTGTCATGCCATTGGATATTTGTGGAGCTGTAACACTAAAGAGATTGTATCCTACTTTAATGGTGTATTGTAAGCAGAGCAAGGATCAGCTAATTGAAAATATTTTGCTGAAAGATTGTGACATCAAGGAGAAAAAATTGCGTCTTCTTGCACTGGAGCAGGAACGGAAGCATGAATCGTTATGTGATATTACAGTCCGGAAAGATGAGGTGACGAAAATCCTGGAAATATTCGGAGGTCAATCATGCTAGATAGTATTTTATCATTAGCGGTTGTGGTTCTCCTGTTTGTGGAAATTTGTTTAAAATCCAGAATTGGCAGCCATTTGGAACATGCAGAAGAAGACGAATTCAAAAAATTGTACAAGAATATACGTTGGCAGATGTTAATGGAGCTGGGTGTGATTCTCCTTTGCACAATTCGCTCTTTCCTGCCTGAAGTAACAACGTTTGCCTGTTCTTTGATCCTTATCATTGTAGTGCTTACATCCATTACATTATATCGCAATTACAGGATATATGGAATTATGACGGAGCATTATCAGAAACACAAAGAGTAATCTAATTAAGAGATGCCCGCCGGGTATCTCTTTTTTTTGGCTGAAAAGATGAAAGTGTTTCTTCGGAAACTTCGGAAACTGTGTTAATATCCAGAAATGACGGATATTTCTTTTTATTTTTTCTTCCATATTCTTTTTGAAAAACACAAAACAGGAGGAAAAAGGATATGACAATCAATGAAGTAATTAAAAACATGGATGTGGAAGAGTTTTTAAAGCAGAAGGAATGGCTGACTGAGCAAATTGCGGAATTGTCTCCGGCTGGAGGGGAACGTTTTCCGAAGTGACTATGAACTGGAATGTAGAAAAAGACGGATTAAAAGCATTCTGCCCGCATTGCGGAGGACGTTTAATGCTTTATTCCTGTTGTCCGGCAACGGATAATGATGAACCGGTAGAGTGTGACTTTAACCAAAAAACAGATTCTTGTAGATTTAACGATACAAGGAAAAATCAAACAGCACTACCAGAGGCAAAAGAACCTGTAAAAAAGGAACCCAGTATTGTCATAAAGTGGAATAATGGAGGGAAAATTATGAAAACAAGGTATATCACATTGTCAGATGGTGTTGGAATGGGAGACGTATTAATCGTAATCAAAACCAATGCACCAAAAACACTATTGAAGGAATTGGAGACAATATCGTGCGAAGCATATAAGAGCGGTGATGAAGTTCCTCTTTGGTGGAAAGAAGTGACAGAACAAGGATATGAATATGAAATCATTGATTCTCATAGTCATGTTACAGCACATGGAACATCTGAAGATTGGTTACAGCGTCATAAAGAATGGGGAACTATTCTGGAACATTATGTAATTGAATAATCATATGCCTAATTTAAGGTCAGATTCCCTGCTGTTAGGCTGCTGCCTAAAAAGAGAGATGCCTTTAAGGTGTCTCTTTTTCTTGCTCAAAAATCGAACTATGACATGTTTTTGATAAAGTAAATGTAGAAAACAACAGGAAATAATAAAAACGGAGGATGATTATATGAATTATATCGTAATTTGTTATTCAGTACATGAGAAAAAGGTGGCATCACATGATGCATTTAACAATGAAGAAGATGCACTTTTATTTTTAGAAAAAGATGCTTTAAATACATATGAAGAAGAAATTAATAACTGTAATGAGAAAGAAAAAGAACAGATTGATTTCACATTGGATGATAGAACAGCATCTTTATCATCTTACGATGGCGAATATGAATGGACTTGGGAAATTATCGAGGTTGAAGGAGTTTCTTGATATGAAAGAATATATACAGATTGCAGAAAAATACCTTGTAACAAATTCATCTAACTTAACAAAAGGAATCTGTTTTACAATAAGAGATAAAATCGGAATTTTAAACAGAAAATGGAGGTAAAATTATGGCTAATTACTTATTGTATGGAAACAAAATGATTGCAGATGATAGTACATTGGAAAAGTTTGCACAGTGTATTATTGATGGTGTACCTGAAGATGATTTAGAAGAAATAAAACAGAGGTACAATGTGGAAGATGATGATAGAGAATATGAAGAAGAGTATATGCAGAGAGTTAGAGATATTTTGTATGATGATATTAGCAGAACAGACATTGATTATTCTGAATTAATGGAAAGATTTGCGCCGGAGTTGGGAAATTTATTATATGATATGGAAAATCATGGTTATGATTTATCTACATTAGGACTCACTTTTTTTGGAAAAGAGGTTGGAGATTGTTTTAATAAATTAGTCGAAGAGAAGATTTGGTTTATGAAGTTTTATTCTTGAACCTTATTAAATGGGGAAAGGATATGAAAAAAGATACAAAAATTTTAAATAAAAACTTTTTTAAAAATTCTTCCATATTCTTATGAAAAAATTAGAATTGGAGGAATTTTTAAATGAAAGAATTTTTTGAAAATCTCGATATGGAGAAATATCATATGATGAAACGATGGCTGGAAAAAAACACAGAAGAAAGTATGGCAAAGAATATTTTAGACTACCTTGTTTCTGTCGAGAATACAGCAAAAAAAGCATATGGTATTTCTTTTGATTGTCCCTTATCGGGAACAGTTAGAGTATTCTGTAATTATTGTGAAGAAGAATTCGTTTTGCCATGGAATCTAAAGAAACATGGATTGGTAGTACATTGTCCATACTGTGGAGAAGAAATTCGCTTATGCAGCAATTGCCCGATGAGAGAAGAATGTGATTATGATGCTGAGACAGGATGCTGTCACTACCGTAGAAAAACAGATCCAGTGCCAGAACAGAAAGAAAGTAATAAACCTTCCATGGAAAAATTCGAGAAGGTAAAGGAAGTAGAAGATGTTCTTTCCTCATCTACCCAGGAGTTTTTAAAGCATCTGAAAGAAAGCTATCCAAAATACTGGAAAAAGGTTGTAGACTATGCACAAGAATATCTTCTGGAAAAGGATGTCAAGGAAAAGAAGGTTAAACAAGAAACTGTTCAAAACGAATGGAATACTAAAATGAGTTATCAGCTTGTTGACAAAAACGGAGTACAGGATTATCAGGAAGTTGTTTTCCCTGGATTGCTTACTGAAAACCAGAAGCATACCATCCTTTGTATCAGTCGAAACAGGGAGTTTTACCCATCCATTTTTCATTTTCCATGCCAGTATGATGTGGTATATCAGCTGCTTGGTTTTACCAAAACGAAAGAACATTCGACAACAAATGTCCAACCGAAAGACTTTGTGGATCAATTCTGCTCCATGTGCCAACATTGGGATTTTTACGAATTTTTGAAAAATAATCTTTGAGTGGAATGAGAGATACCTTTACGGTGTCTCTTTTTTCTTGTTTTCTTCCATATTAAACAGAATATAAAATAATAGGAGGAGAATCATGAAAAAAGTATATGCAGGTTTTGACGTTGCAAAAGTTATTTTGGCATTTTTTGTGGTGGCTATTCATATCCATCCATTTGAGGGAATGAATAATCCGTTTTTAGATTATTTAAGTACCTATTTGTTTTCCATGGCAGTACCGTTTTTCTTTGCTATGACGGGGTATTTGTTATTCCAAAAGGAAGGAAAACTGTATGAACAAAGTAGTCGTGTGCGTAGTTATATCTGGAAAACCATAAAGCTATACCTATTTGCAAACGTACTGTATCTTCCGGCAACTTTTACAGGTTTCCGTATTTGGAATATTGAACCACAGTATAGACTTAAAGTGTTTGTAAACGAATTTTTGTTTGTAGGGGAACATTATTTGTCCTGGCCGTTTTGGTATTTGCTTGCAACCATTTACGGGTTGCTTGTCATCTACTTATTGCTGAAATGCCATGTTCCAAACGTTGGAATTTTACTGGTTGGAATGGCAAGCTATCGCTTTTCAGATGTATTATCCTATTGGACCAGTCATTTAGAGATGCTGTCAGGATGGAAATTAGAACTAGCAACGGTGGCAGCACAAACGGTGAGAACCGGCCGTATGTTTACCAGTATCTTGTTTTTTGCAATTGGTATGCTATTGGCAAGGACGCAATGCTTGAAGAAAGCACATTGGGGAATCCGCCTTTTTTCATTCCTAGTGGTATCGGCTGTGTATCTTCTGCATCCTGCTGGATATGTACATATGGTTGGCAGACCATTGATGGTATTTTCCGGTGTTTGGTTCTTATCATCCATTCAGGTGCAGGATTGCCTTTTGTATCATGTACTTCGGGAATTCAGCTTAGTTTTGTATGTATGCCATATGCTGTTTCAATTTATATGGACAGAATGTACACACAATCCGTCTGCAGGAGGATGGACCCCTTATTGGTTTGCTATCTGTGGATGCGTTCTGGTAACCGGAATCCTGGTAACGAGAAAAGAAGAATGGAAAAGAAACCGGGAATTTGCAAAATCACATTCCATAAACGTGCGTATTTAGAAAGAAGGAGACGCCTTTACGGTGTCTCTTTTCTGTGTTAAGTGAAGACTCTCCCACCGATTTTATTTCATAAAATCAGAAGGAGCCTCTAACTGCTAAAAGTGCAAGTTAGTGGAAGCCAGCTGTTGCAAACTTCACCTAGTCTGGCTCTGGACAGCTGCACAGGATAGCTGAACCGTTCCGGGGAGAGGGTCTCCCCATGGGGATATTGCTATTCATTTAGGCTGCCTTTTGCAGTGATGATGGATTTCATCCTCGGATGGAGGGTTCGTCACATGGTTCCCCTCGTCTGTTGGTTCCATCCTCTCTGTTATTTTATATGAATCAGTTTAATTGTTGTTTTAGTTCTTTTATCGTTGGTATGACTGCGTAATCAATGGGTTTGTAAAATACGCCCGGGGCGTATGTTTTTAACTGTGCCATCAGGTAAC
>ULZI01010274.1_pt1 | contig 9788 bp, 20 predicted proteins | sample 1962991 | NCBI WGS metagenome assembly ULZI01 (sample SAMEA4835886, study PRJEB28245) | human gut metagenome | biome: gut microbiome; material: fecal sample | place: Denmark | collected 2008 | reverse complement strand
ATCACGCCCTCGATGTCCTTGGGGTAGTCCTCATCGCCGTCCTCGTCGCCCTGTACCGTGAAGGCGAGGCTGCCGCCGGAGGGAATCTTGATGGTTCGGCAGTTGATGCTGGATTCATCGTCCAGATCGTCCATCTGATCCTTGAGTTCGGCTGCCAGTTCCGGGTCGAGACCGTCGTAGGCGGTGGTCAGGGCGAAGTTCTCAACGGGGGCCAGTTCGGTGCTCTTTTTTGCGGTTGCCATAGTATGTGTCCTCCTATTTATTCTTCATCGTCGGCTTCAACGTCGGCGGGTTCGGCTTCTTCAAAACCATCATTTTCTGCCGCTGCCTGTTCCAGCGGGGTGGGGGTGTCGTCTTTGCGTTCGGCTTCGTAGAGGTCGTTCATGGTGCGCTTCATCTCGGCTGCCATGACAATCGACAGGGAGATCAGCTCGCTGACTCGGTTGTGCAGGGAGCTGACCGCCTCGACTGCCGGGTAGTTGGGATTCGCCAAGGTGCCGAGAAGAGTGTCCATGTCATTACGAGCGGACTTGACCTTTGCGCTGATCCGGGTGAAGTTGTCGGCGGCGATGCCGTATGCCTCGTGGCGGTTGCGCACGGCGGGCGGGTTGTAATCCTTGAGCATATCGTAGGTATCATCAATCACGCTGGCCACCCGGCAGTCCACGTCCTGCTGGAGATTGGTGCGCAGATCCATCTCGGTCTGCTGGTAGTTCTGGTTTGCCATTATTTCTTTCCTCCCTTGGTGGCCCGGCTGCTCTCACGGCGGCGGGTGATGTCGTAGGTGTCGAAGATGCTGATGCACTTGGCGAGGTCCTCGCTCAGGCCGTCGTTTTCCTCGACGTATGCCTTGATGGTGGACTGGAGGGTGCGGGTGTTCACGCTCTCCACGATGATGTCGCCGAGGCCCTCTTCCCGGAGAGTCTCAAAGAAATTGATGCCCTCGCTGGCCAGCTCCGATTCGGACTTCTTGTTGTAAATGGTCTTGGGGGTCAGGGTGAACTTGAAGCCGCCGACCGAGATCGAGGGACAGTCATCGTCGATCATCTGCTGCGAGATGTTCGCTTTGGCTTCCTCAATCAGGGCGTTGTTAGCCTTGACCTCATCGGCCAGTTCTTCCTTGCGCTCCAGAAGGCTCTGGTAATCGCGTACCATGTCTAACAGTGTCATTTGTGCTCTTCCTTTCCATTCATGTATTCTCTCTGTTCCCGCTCTTCCCGGTCGTCAGTTTCACCGGCTTTCCAGAAGAGAAGGCATCCAAAGGTTCCGATGGCTACGAGGACTGCGATGGTCAGGATCGCTCCGAGCATTGACGACGCACCTCCCATTCTGCGCGGTCATTTGCACACTGGGTGCTGCGAAAAACCAACGGGTCATTGTCAATGATGACGTTTCGGTCGTCCCAGTATTCGTTTGCTCCGACTTTTCGAGGGTCCGTTCCGTAGGCTTTGCGCCACTCCGGGAGATTCTCGTTGACCGCATCGAACTTCAGGCCCCACTCTGCGCAAGCGGCGACGGCCTTTTCCAGCGACCGCCCCTCTCGGCAGGTCCAGAGAATCAGTTTCGCGCCCTTGCTCTGTTCCTTCAGGGCTTCATAGATTATGTCCCAGTTCGGATCTCCAATGTCGGGGTAGGTGTTCTGACAGAGGATTCCATCAAAATCCACTGCGATGACATAGGGAAGTTGTGAAGAATCATCCATTGTTCTCATCCTTTCTTTTCTTTTTTGGGGTTGCCCGTTTCCGGGCGGATGGTTTATCCTCAAGCTGCCCGCCGGGCGGTTTCCCCTCGGCGATAGCTTTGAGCAATTTTTGGTAGGCATCGACACCGCCAGCTGCTGTACCATGCGCTGATACTGAGCCAGCTCTTTCGGGGTGCCGTCTAAAACCGGGGTGCCGTCCACGATGTAGATTTTCAAAAGAACTGCCTCCAGTCATCGACCACCGTTTTAGCGAGATCCTCTTTTTTGCTCAGGGACTTGAGGATGGTGCTGTCCACGGTGTTCTCGGCTACGAGGTGGATGTATGTGCAGGTGTTGCGCTGGCCGATACGGTGGATGCGGGCGAGGCTCTGCGAGTAAGTGGCGTAGTTGAATGTGACGCTGTAGTAGACGCAGGTGTCGGCTGCGGTCAGGGTGATGCCGGTGCCCGCCGTGTCGATCTGGCCGACGAGAACCATCGTGGAGGGGTCTTTCTGGAACTGCTGGACGATGTCGCCCCGCTGCTCTTTCGGGATGGCTCCGTAAATGGCCACCGTTTTCATGCCGCTCTTTCCGATGATGTTCTCCGACCTTTTGATGATCTCCAAGACCTCCGGGATGAACCGGGCGAAGATCACCAATTTCTTCTTGCCCTCCAGAACGTAGTCTTGGATGATGTCCGAGAGGGCATCGAGCTTCCCGGTGCTGACCAGCTCCGGCTTGGTCGCATCGTCGGCGACGAGGAAGCCGCCAGTGAACTGCTGCAGCCGCAGGAGCTTGGTCAGGACCGTGGTGGCGGTGATCTTCTCGCCGTTGTCCAACTCGGTGAAGCTGTCCCGCCGCAGACGGTCGTAGATGGCCCGCTCTTTGGTCGAGAGGATGATGCTCCGAGTCTGGAACGTCTGCTCCGGCAAGTCCAGGGCTTCCTCTTTGGTCACCCGGTAGGCAATGGAATGCTCTTTGCGGATGAGTTCGTCGAGGTCCTTGTACTGGACGATCTGCTTGCGGTTGAAGCCGCCCATCACGGCGTAGCGGTTGCGGAAGGCGTAGAAGTTGGTGCCGAAGATGGTCGGGTCGAGGAAGCGGTACTGACTGAAAATGTCCACCGCCTCGTTCTGCACCGGGGTGCCGGAGAGAATCAGCTTGTACCGGGCCTTGTCGCCCAGTTGGTGCATTGACTTGCTCTGGGCTGCATCGTGGGTCTTGATGCGCTGGCTCTCGTCGGCGATGATCAGGTCGGCATCGTACTCCATCAGCTTCTCAAAGATGCCGTCCCGCCACGTTGATTCGTAGTTAATGACGGCCACCTTGAGGCTCTGGAATGGGAACGCTTCGAGATCGGCGAGGGCCTTGAGACGTTGGGGCTTTGTGCCCAGCAGCGTCTTGACCGTGTACCTGAAGTCGGCGTAGTCTGCAAATTCTTTCGGCCATACGGCACAGACGGAGGTGGGGGCCACGATCAGAACCCGCTTGATCTTGCCGAGTTTGTACCCGGCCCCGGTGACGGCGATAGCTGTCAGGGTCTTGCCACAGCCCATCTCAAAAAGGAAACCGAAGCCTTTACCCATTTCCACACCCCGCAATCTTGACAACTTTGAAGCCGCAGAAAGGGTAGTATTTGAAATCTTCGGGGTTGTCGTAATCTCCGAGTTTCGTTTCCCCGGAGCAATTCAGGCAGGTCAGCGTTCGATCTGTGGCGCTGTACTTCAGGTGCGTCCTCTGGCGCAAACTCTCCGGGTCAACATCCGGGAGTTTCAAAGCCAGCGATGCTGCTGCCTTGTAGCAGCTCGTTGCTGTTCTGGCGACGATGTCGGTGTCGACAGAGAAGCCTGCCTCCCACGCCCATTTGAACAGGATTCTGGTCAGGTGTTCCGTGTCAACTGTCTTTTTACCCATCGCTGCCACCGACTTTCTTCATGCCCTGGAAATCCGCAACCCCATAGCTTGCATCGCTACATTTATGGAGTTGAAGGATGAGGGGGATTTTCCGCCTGTGAACGTCTGCGCCGCTGTAAAAAAGTGCAAAATCCACTATCTTTTTAGCTGCTCCATCTTCATCGTTGGCATGGGTGTGGTGTACGAAAACGGTACCGCAAAGGCGGCATTTATAGATTGCTCTGTATTCGCTCACTGGTTCGCCGCCGCCTTTCCTGTCCACGCGCACTCGCTGCACACAAACTTGGCGTTTGGGTAAACCTGCCGGACAAGTTCGGCGTTCCCGGCCTGAAGCCAGCAAGCCTGACCGCATACCGGGCAGGTCGCCTCTTTCCACTCCGGGTTGCAGGGGTTCGGGACGTTCTTGCGCAGGGGCATGGTAGCGAACACCGGGCGGGTGTCCTTGACTGCTGCGGTCGCCGGGGCAACCTTGAGAAATGTTACTTTGCGCCTCATCTTGTACCTCCCAGAAGTTTGTTTCCGCACCAGTGGCAGTGCGAGTGGTGCGGGTCTACCCGGTGGTTACACTCCGGGCAATGCCATACGCCGTCCTTTTTGACCGGCTGCGATGGCACCTCGTACTTGGCATGGAGGCTGCCCCAGTCCTGCAGGAGTTTCTTGCTCTGTGCGATGTAGCTGATTGCCTCGGCCACCGAGAAGCAGTTTTCCTCGCAGAGCTTCTTGATGATCTCGGTGGCTGCGTTGCAAGCGTCTACGTCGTCCTGCCAGATCTTCTTGTCGGGGTCCTGCTTCCCATCGCCGGGGAGAAAGGATGCGCTGTTGTCCTTGATGCTGTCGATCTGGCCGAGCAGCGAGGACAGGCTCATTTTGTGAATATCGCTCATGTTGTGTTTCCTCCGTTCGGGTCAACCCACCCGAAAACCATTGCAGCCATGTTCGCCCCACGGACTTGATGCCGGAAAAGTTTCATCTTGACCGGGTAGTCCAGAAGCAGCTCCGGGCTGTCGTTCATGCGCTCCTGATCGACGGCGGCTGCCGTGTCGTGGAGGCTCTGGCGCAGGGCTTCAATGTGGGGCGGCAGTTTGACGATGCTGGACAACTTGTCCAGAAGTTCGATGTCTGCGGTGCCGGAGAGGGTCTGCGTGGTTTTCGACCACTTCATCTTGCCCCAGCTTTTGATCACCGCAAACTGGACGGTGTCGGCCTCTTTGATGAGCAGGGTGTTTTCTATCAGGGCCATTTTCAAGATTTCCTCATCCTCTCTGCAGCCAGCTGCTCACATTGTTTTTCAGCTTCCCGGCACTGTTGGTCGTGTTCAAATAGCACGTCCGCATATTCGTTTCCGACACGCCGGATTACCGTTTCGAGCATCTCCGTCACAAGGTCGTGATACTTGCTGTCACCAGCCTTGCGGCTGTTCTGGGCGGTCTCGCGAGCTTCCCACAGGTCAAGCAGCCTGTCTCGTTTGTCGGCGGTGATCTCATCATAGCCGTGGGCATCCAAATTTCCATGTTGCACAACGGCGTTCAGAAGATATATGCTTTTGTATAACTCCAAAGCAACAGACTTTCCGTGCAGCTCTTTTGTGGCATGATACACAATCCTGTTCAGAGCAATCATTTCCTCGCCGCTGAACTTTGCAACGATATGGCCGGGGTCGTTTCTCTCGTCATCCCGGTGCTTCAACGAACAGATTATCATTTGTCTGCACCTCCGTTCGCTCCCATGTACCGCTTGCAGCCTTTTTCCCGATACCGGTCCTCATGGTCACGGTGATAAACGCCGAAGTTTCCGTTCATGGTTCGGTTGTAGGCGTTTTCTGCCTCCAACTCCTGCTTGTATCTCTGGTATCTTTCGCAGGTGTCGTGGCAGATCATGTGGCGAGATTCGCATTGAAAACAAGGCTTTGTCATTTCATGAATTCCTCCGGGGGTTCAGACATCGGATACCAACAGTAAAAATTTTCGGGGTTGTCTGCTACGGTGAAATACTGCCATTCATCGACGTATCCGTAATTTTTGTGAATGGCCAGAACACATCCGTTTCCGTTGGCATCTTCTTTGGTCGGTTTGACCTCCGATGCTTTACGCCAAAGGGATACAGCGGTAGTCGGTCGGATGACCGTGTTGCCAAGTTCATACATGAATCTGAATCCTCCCATCTTTCCATGCCCTGTACCTGCCGTAGCTCACGCCCAGCCGATTCGTTTCCCGGACATCATTCTGGAGGGAATCCTCCGGGGCGTGTTTCGGCTTGGTCCGTTCTACGACCTCCAGCTTGTTGTTCTGAGCCTTTTTTCGGTCATGCTCGATCTGCCGGATGCGGAGGCAGGAATCGCAGAGTTTCTTGTTGCTGGCAACTCCTACCATCTTCTTTCCGCAGCGGATGCAGGTCCGTGTCCATTTAAGGCTTTCGGCTTTCGCCACGGTCAACCCCTCCGTTCCTGCTGCGGATACTCAGGGTTTCGGGCGTGGTTCCGGGTGATCTTGCCGTAGCCTTTCGGCTTGCTCCACATCTTCCAAAGCTGGCGGCGGGCATCCTCCGAGACGATCCAGCCGACGCAGACCAGAAGTCCGATCAGGCCGATGGCGAGGCTAAAATAAAATGGTGCCCTTGCTGCTGCCCGGCCCCAGTCGTAACCGAAGCGCATCAAGATCTGGGTGGTGGTGTCCACTCCGAAGTTGAACGCCTTGCCAAGAACGGCGAGGGTTGCTGCGACTGCTGCGGTAATGGCGGCGGTGATTTTTGCATTTCTCATGGGATTCTGTTCCTCCTTTCGCAGAGTTCGATGGTAACGTCGCAGAGGTCAATCACCCTGCGGTTTGCGTCCATTGCCCGGCGAAGCAGGAACAACTGCGCGTCGAGCAGCTTAATCTCCAGGGTGTTCAGGCGGATGCGGAAGCTGAGCCTGATTCTTTCGCGCACTCATGTACCTCCTTTTCTTCAGGCAATGCCCTTGGCGGCCCGATCTGCTTTCCAGCGTTCGTATTCGGCCCGGACCTCCGGGTTCTGGAACTCTCGCTGGATGGCATCAAAGACCAGCTGGCCGATGTTGACCCGCTCTGCCTTGGGTATCTTCTTGGTGTCAAGTTGGGGCATCGTGCCAGTGGTCGGCACGGCCTTGAGGTTCTTTGTGCTGGCCATCTGGCACGGCTCCTTTCTTAGGCGGTGCGGGCGATGCCCTTTTCCGCGAGTTCTGCGCCGATCAGCATAGATTCGACCATAAGGGCGAATACCGGGCGGCTCTCGCCCTTGACACTGATCAGAACGTCTGCGAGCTTCTTTGCGTCCTTGATCTGGTCGCCATCGTAGATCTTCTTTTCGGTCATGTCTATCAACCTCCTTTGTTGATTCTGTGACAATTATACGTCTCATTCGCACAAATGTCAAGGGCCTTTTTGTGGGTTCTGTGACTTTTTGTTGACAACGTGACGTTTGAGTGCTAAAATACAAATATAGAAAGGAGTGAAACCTGTTGTGAATGAACGAATAAAAAAATTGCGTCGGTCGCTCGATTTGACGCAGCAGGAATTTGCTGATCGAATTGGTGTAAAACGAAACACCATTGCAAATTACGAGATCGGCAGAAATGAGCCGATTGACTCCGTTTTGGAGCTGATCGTCCGGGAGTTCGGGGTCAGTAAGCAATGGCTTCTGGATGGAACTGGCGAGATGTTTTCTCCTGCGCCTACGAACGGTCTTGACCTCTTGGCGCAGGAAAAGGCTTTGACGCACGGGGAATACATACTTATTGAAAAGTTCGTAAACCTGAAGCCTGAAACTCGACAGAATATCCTCGACTATATTCAGGAGGTCGCTGCTGCTCTTTCTGCGGGCGATATTCCTGCGGATGCTCCAGCTATTGATTGCCGGGAATCCGCAGAAAGTCTCCATGCTGAACTGGACCGTCAGCTTGGCATTGAAAAAAAAGAAGCGGCGGGCGAGTCCGAAGCCTCTTGATCTGGAAGCTGCGGCACAAAAAGAAAATATGGAACGGCTGAGGGTCTCCCCTGTGAAGCCAAAAAAGAAAAAGGGAGAGCCGTCCGTGTGGGCAGTTCTCCCTTTTTATAGTGTATATCGTGAGGTGTGCTATGGGGTTTAGGTACAGAAAATCTGTCAATGTCGGGCCGTTTCGCTTTACCGCCAGCAAGTCTGGAATTTCTACCAGCTTCGGCGGAAAGGGAGCGCGGATCACAAAAATGGCGAATGGAAGAACACGGACCACGTTCTCTGTTCCGGGCACAGGCATCTCTTATGTGAACGAATCCGGGTCGAAGAAGCGGCGGGCGGCTCCTGTTCAGAAGCCGCAGCGCATAGAAGGGCCTGCGCCTGTGGATCTCTCTATTTATAATCAGCCGGACAAGGTCGAGGCACCGAAGCGGCCAAAGGACCCGAAACAGCCGCCGAAGTCCAAAGGCGCAGTGCGGAACGTCGGCATCGCTCTGGCGGTCATTGGCCTTACGGTCTGTGTCGTGTCGCTCCCGGTTGGCTTGATCATTGTAGCCGTTGGAGCGTACCGGGCGGTAAAGGCTGGGGATATTTATGACGCTGCGGTTGCTCGGTACGAGCAGCAAATCTCGGACTATGTTGACTGGCTGGATGAAGTCAACGCAAAATAAAAAGCCGCCCTCGGTGGGCGGCGGGAGGTTGCTCTGAATGTGTGCAAAAAAGAAACCGGCCATGCTTGAGCCGGATATGCAGGATGCCGTGATCTACACTCGGTACTCATCCCATAACCAGCGGGACTGTTCCATCGAGCAGCAGGTGGCGGACTGCGAGATTTTTGCCCGGCAGAACAACCTCCGGGTGGTGAAGGTCTACGCCGATCGGCATCTGTCTGGCACTACCGATAACCGCCCCCAGTTCCAGCAAATGCTGAAGGATGCCGCTCACGGCCACTGGGCTTATGTGATCTGCTGGAAGATCGACCGCTTTGCCCGGAACCGCTACGATTCGGCCACATACAAGTTCCGGCTGAAGAAGGCCGGGGTGCGGGTCCTCTATGCAAAGGAGTCCATCCCGGATGGCCCGGAGGGGATTCTGCTGGAATCCGTGCTGGAGGGGTCTGCCGAATATTACAGCGCAGCCCTCGCCCAGAATATTCGCCGGGGCATGAAATACAACGCCGAGCAGTGCAAGGTGAACTCCGGCTCCATCCCTTTCGGGTACTGCAAGGGGCCGGATGGCCGCTTTGCAATCCATGAAGCAAACGCCGAGGTCGTGCGGGAGATCTTCAGAAAGGCTGCGGCGGGGATGTCCTTTGTGGATATCGCCAACGACCTGAACAGCCGGGGGCTGAAAACCAGCCGGGGCGGGCGGTGGAACAAGGGCAGCTTCCGGCTGTTGATGAACGAGGCCTATATCGGGGTGTATCATTTCTCGGACACCCGCATCGAGGGCGGGATGCCCGCTCTCATCGATCAGGGCACCTTTTGGGCGGCGAACGAGCGTCTGAAAGCAAACAGCAGCGTCCGGGGCCGTCACCAAGACGGCGGGGACTACCTGCTGACAGGGAAGCTGAAGTGCGCCCACTGCGGGTCCTACATGATCGGCTTCTCCGGCACCGGGAAGAGCGGCGAACTGCATTACTACTACGGCTGCCAAAAGCGGCGGCGGGAGCGGGCTTGCAAAAAGGCCAACGTGCCCCGCGAGTGGATTGAGCGGGTTGTCGTGAAGGCCGCTCTGGACTACGTCCTCCGGCCTGACGTGATGGAGTGGATCGCGGATGCCGTGATGGAATATCAGGAGCGGGAGGCAGCTTCGGCGCAGCTGGCCGCCCTGACCGCCGAACTGGAGGAAAACCAAAAGGCCACCGACAATGTGATGAAGGCCATCGAAGCCGGAATCATCACCTCGACCACAAAGCAGCGGCTTCTGGATCTGGAAGCCAAGGCCCAAGATCTGAAGCGGGCCATCGAACTGGAAAAGTTGAGTCACGTCCGGCTGGAGCGTGATCAGGTTCTCTTTTGGTTGGATTGCTTCCGTGGCGGCAGCTTGCAGAGCCAAGAGTTCCGGCGCAAGGTCATTGATACCTTTGTGTCGGTGGTCTACCTGTCCGATGATCACCTGCGGATCGCTTTCAACTATTCGGGGGGTTCTAACGCCGAGGCCGACTTCGACCTCGTCATGGACGCGGAGGCGGCGGCTGGCGAACTGTCCAAAAAGTTCGTACAAGGTCACGTTGCCTCCACCA
>ULZI01003212.1_pt1 | contig 9805 bp, 7 predicted proteins | sample 1962991 | NCBI WGS metagenome assembly ULZI01 (sample SAMEA4835886, study PRJEB28245) | human gut metagenome | biome: gut microbiome; material: fecal sample | place: Denmark | collected 2008 | reverse complement strand
GCCTGGATCATCTCTTTTACCGTCAGAGGACGGAAGGCATTGCGCACCTGCGGACGATTAATGGTGATTTTTGCGATACCGTCGGTGGATTTTTCATAACGAATGTCCTCGAAACCTTCGGAGCAGTCGTGCCATTCAACCGGTGCGTAAAGCATTGCTTCATCAGGATAAATCATATTGTGTCCTTTAGTCAGAAACGCAAGATCTGCGCCAGACTTGCGATTACGCCAGCGGGATTTTCCCGATGCGCGTTATGTCCGGCGCGAGGAATGACATGGCAGTCGGCAGCCAGTTCCGCCGCCAGGGCGCGGAATTTGCTGTCACGTTCACCACATAAATAATAAAACGCAAATGTGCGGGCGCTAAGGTTAGCACGTAAATCAGGCTGGACGGCGAGAGAAGTCGCCTCCAGCATGGCGGCAAGGGTTGCGCCATTATTGTTGCTGCGCAGCGCCACCAGCTCCCGGCGTTGATCGTCATTGAGCGAGGCAAAAACAGGCTGTTGATACCAGTCGGCAAATACCGCCGTTAACGGTTCTGTGCGAAAACGCTGCGCCCATTGGCGATCGGAACGCTGACGTTCCGCACGTTGTTCAGCATTTTGCAGCCCCGGATGCCCGCCTTCGACAATAACCCCACAAAGCCCCGCCAGCCCCTGGCAAGCCGCCATCATCGCCACCCGTCCGCCAAGCGAGTACCCCACCAGCCAAAAGTCAAGGATGTTGTAACTAACCAAGGTTTTACGCAGTAAGTCGGTGACATCATCAAATCCATCGACGCTAATCGCCGCCGAACCACCATGACCTGGGAGATCAACATACAACCGTGAGTAGTCGGCAAACGCCTCGCCCACTTCTTGCCATTCGTGGCAATCGCCGGAAAAACCGTGCAAAAACACCAGCCAGGGTAAACCTGGTTTTCCGTGTTTTGCCTGCGCGTGCAGGTTCATAAATGGCTTACCTGCGCCAGAAGTTGCTGGAGCGTTTGCGCACCATCGGTGTCGTTAACCACCATTTCAATCACCGTGGTGGTTGGCGTGCGCCAGGCGTCGGCAAATGCCGTTTCAAGTTCCTGCCAGTTTTGCGGACGATGATATTTCAGCTCGAACATCGCGGCGGCGTGCTCAAAATGGACGTTTTGCGGCATCAGATAGAAACGCTCACGCTCGCTTTGCGGCGTTGGCAACAGCGAGAAAATTTGCCCGCCGTTGTTGTTCACCACAATTAATACCAGCGGCGCAGAAACCTGACGCAATAACGCCAGCGCGTTGAGATCGTAAAGTGCGGAGAGATCGCCCACAATCGCCAGCGTCGGTTTGCCGCTTGCCCGCTGAACGCCTGCGGCGGTCGAAAGCAGTCCGTCGATACCGCTGGCCCCTCGGTTGCTGTACACCGGGTAACCTGCCGGAAGTTGCGAAAGCGCATCAATCAGACGTACCACCAGGCTGTTACCAACAAACAATTGCCCCTGTTCAGGCAGATAGTCGCTGATGCGATGCGCCAGTTGCGCTTCGCCAAACGCATCACGGCGGGCAATAACCGCCTGCATTGCCTGTTCCGCCAGGCGCGGGATTTCAACGCACCAGGGCTGGCGTTTTTCTGCCGGATGCAGCTCCAGCCAGTCGGCAATATTGGCAATTAAGCGACGTCCGCGATGGTGTGCCGGATCAAGTCGCCCTTCAATGTCATCAACAATCCAGTACTCTTCGGGTTCACAGCTTGCCTGCCATTGCAGGAGCCGTTTCCCCGTCAGGCTGCTTCCCAGTTGCACCACAATTTGCGCCTGCTGCAGCTCGCTGGTCGCTTTGGCATTGCCTAACCAAAGATCGGCACACGGCAGCGGCTGCCCGGTTTGTGACAGCACATCGCCAATCAGCGGCCAGCCAAGAGTTTGCGCCCACAGGGCAACTTTTTTGCCCTCTTCCGCACTCATGCGCCCGGCAACCACCACGCCGCGCTTTTGTCGCCAGAAGAACCAGTCGCGCTGTTTTTCACTTTCCAGACGAGGCGCTTCACGCAGCCACGGTTTGTCGTCCTGCCACCAGTCACCCAGACGCTGTTGCCAGCTAAGCCCGGTATCGTCCATTTCGCCATACAGCGGTTCAGCAAACGGGCAGTTGATATGGACTCCCCCCGCATGAAGCGTACCGAGAGCGTGGTCGATGGTAGAAACCAGCCAACATGCGGGGATATCCTGGGTCGGGCGCGGCAATGAAATACTGTGCGTGGGGTGAGAGGCGAACATTCCCGGCTGGCGAATTGCCTGATTCGCGCCGCAGTCAATTAGCTCCGGCGGGCGATCGGCGGTTAAGAGAATCAGTTTTTCTCCGGTTAACCCGGCTTCAATCAGTGCCGGATAGAGATTTGCCACCGCCGTGCCGGAGGTCACAATCACCGCCACCGGCTGCTTGCTGACTTTCGCCAGCCCCAGCGCCAGATGCCCCAGTCCACGCTCATCGAAATGGGTGTGGTGAATGAATGCGGAATTCTCCGCCGCCGCTAACGTTAACGGTGTAGAACGCGAGCCTGGGGCGATACAGATGTGTCTGACGCCGTGACGCGTTAATGCTTCCAGAATGACCGCCGCCCAGCGTCGGTTAAATGCGCTTACTGACATGAGTTTGTCCGGTATCAATATTGCGGCTAAGTATAAGGAGCTACAAAAATAGATTATTGATATGAATCGGTAATGATGCGACTCATTACTATTCCATCTGTAATAAAGTACGCAGCCCTGCCGCTTTGTTGTCGATTTCCTGCCACTCTTGCTCGGGGTCGGAACCACGGACAATGCCCGCGCCAGCATATAATCGCACGACATTGCCGCTAATTTTTGCTGAGCGCAGGGAAACGCAGAATTCGCTTTGTTGTAATGAGAGATAGCCCGCAGAACCGGCGTACCATTCTCGGGTGAACGGTTCGTGACGGGCGATAAACTGTCGCGCCAGATCGCGCGGTAAGCCAGCAACTGCTGCCGTTGGCTGCAACTGATGTAAACAGATCACATCATCCGCTTTGTTGAGTGAAGTCCAGATACAGCGGCGAAGATGCTGCACTTTACGCAGACGCAGTACCTGCGGCGGTAAAACATCCAGCGTCTGGGTATCGGCCTGTAATCGTTGGCAGATATCTTCCACCACCAGCATGTTCTCGCGCTGGTTTTTATCATCCGCCATCAGCCACTCTCCTAACTGCTGCGCCTGCTTATCATCAGGATTATTTGCTACTGTTCCCGCCAGCGCTTCAGTACGCAGCGCTTTGTCACGCCGCCGCCATAACCGTTCCGGTGAAGAGCCAAGAAAAGCATTTTCGCCATCAAAGGCCATGTAAAAATGGTAGCAATTCAGATTCAGTCGACGACTGGCAGCCATCATCGCCGCCGCGTTGACCGGACTTGCGAAATGCAGGTCAGTTGCCCGAGCGAGCACCACTTTGTCGAGCTCACCTTCGGCGATGGTTTTCGTTGCCAGTTCGATTAATTGCGTCCAGCCCGTTTTGTCCGGCCAGTGTTGTTCTCGCGTGGTGGTTAAATGTAACCCAGGCAAGGGCTTGATACTCACCAGTGTGGCGATAAATTCTTTTGCCTGAATCGCATCGTGCTGAAGGGAGCTTTCGCTGAATAGCGTCAGCCGCAGCGTGGCTTTACCGCCACAGCGTCGCCATTCCAGGCGGGGTAAAAGTAAATTGCCCTGCGACGGGTCAAAAGCATTCAGCCCCCAAATGCGTAAGTCGGCGTGTTCCGGGTGCTGGCGAAGAAAACGTTGTGCCTGGTCCAACGACGTAAAACGGGTAATCGCGCCCAGGACGGCAGCTTCTTCATCACCATTACGTTGTTGCCAGTAGAATTGCGGGTACGTTTGCTGACTGGCCAGCCAGCTCAAGGCATCAAAAGCGTCTTTGAGAGGGAAAGGAATATCGATAACCCGAATGCCGGGTGTCGCCGGAATCTCTTGCGACAAATGGCGCAGTAGATTTTCCAGCGCCGTAGTAAGTGATTGCACGCGGACCTCTCCCTGTTAAAAGCCTCACATTATACGGGGTACTACAAAAAAAATGCAGTACCCCGGTGTAGGGAGGTTTTAACGGCGTGCCAGCAACAGTCCTAGTACCAGCCCAACGGCCGCGCCCACACCAATTCCTTGCCAGGGTTTTTCGTGGACGTAGTCATCAGCACGATAAACTGCCTGCTTCGCCCGATAGTAATAACTGTCTGAAGCCTGGCTAACCCGTTTTTTCACATCATCCAGCGCTTTTTCTGCACGCGCTTTCAGCTCAACATATTTCTGATCGGCGGGATCGCCAGAGGAGCGGAGCACCTCTTCCAGTGTTTCACTAAGCAGCGTCAGGTCGTCATCGATACGTGTATCACCAAACTGATTAGACATTCTCGTTCTCCATTTGCGTAAAACCTGTCACTAACTATAGACAAGGGTTGTTGATTACGCCTGAATTACCTCGCGTGCCATCCCAATGTGTGGGATACCATCTTCTTCATAGACCTCCGTCACAGGGATAAAACCGAAACTCTGGTAGAAGTTTTGCAGATGCGCCTGCGCCCCGAGGTAAACAGGCTTATCAGGCCAGTGATGCGTACATGTTTCGAGTGTTTTACTCATCAGCTGCTGCCCCACTTTTTCGCCACGCAACGCTTCACTGACAATCACCCGACCTATAACGACCGGCTCAAGATCATCATCACTTTTCAGAATCCTCGCATACGCCACCAGTTCATCATTTTTCCAACCGAGAATATGGCGATTATCCCCCGTCAAATCATCACCATCGATATCCTGATAAGGGCAATTCTGCTCGACAACAAACACCGCGCAACGCAGTTGTAATAAGGCATAAAGCTGGGAAACCGATAATTCAGAGTGATGCAGATCTTGCCATTCAATCATAATGCTCTCCTTTTAGATGTATGCCTTATACTAGCCGGAATATTTTTTGAAACGTGATGAACTCATGGAATTAATTTTTTTAGGTACTTCAGCCGGTGTGCCAACCCGCACGCGCAATGTCACGGCAATATTGCTTAACCTGCAACATCCGACCCAGAGCGGACTTTGGTTGTTTGACTGCGGTGAAGGCACCCAGCATCAGCTACTGCATACCGCCTTTAACCCTGGAAAACTGGACAAGATTTTTATCAGTCACCTTCATGGCGATCATCTTTTTGGTTTACCCGGCTTGCTGTGCAGTCGTTCTATGTCAGGCATTATCCAACCCTTAACGATTTATGGTCCGCAAGGTATCCGTGAATTTGTGGAAACCGCGCTGCGGATTAGCGGCTCATGGACCGATTATCCGCTGGAAATTGTCGAAATTGGCGCTGGCGAAATTCTCGATGATGGCCTGCGCAAAGTAACCGCTTATCCGCTGGAACACCCACTGGAATGTTATGGCTATCGTATTGAAGAACATGATAAACCGGGTGCATTAAATGCCCAGGCATTAAAAGCTGCTGGCGTGCCGCCTGGCCCACTGTTTCAGGAATTAAAAGCGGGCAAAACAATCACGCTGGAAGATGGAAGGCAGATTAACGGCGCAGATTACTTAGCTGCTCCAGTGCCAGGTAAAGCGCTCGCTATTTTCGGCGATACCGGCCCCTGCGATGCCGCACTTGACCTGGCTAAAGGTGTCGATGTCATGGTGCACGAAGCGACGCTGGATATAACCATGGAAGCCAAAGCCAATAGTCGCGGCCATAGCTCTACACGCCAGGCTGCGACACTAGCCCGTGAGGCTGGAGTCGGTAAGCTAATCATTACCCACGTCAGCTCGCGCTATGATGACAAAGGTTGTCAGCACCTGTTACGTGAATGCAGGTCAATTTTCCCGGCGACTGAACTAGCGAATGATTTCACCGTGTTTAACGTTTAACTCTGCTTATTATTAAAAACAGGGCGAAACTTGCCCTGTTATCGCAACCCGCGCTACATATATCCACCCACACGGGCATATTGAGCGATTTTTGATATTTATTCATCTCCTCACGCACTATATTCAGAGCAATAAGTTGCCTCTATTTATCTTGATTCAGCACAACCTTTGCAACTAAAAGGAGCCCATGATGGTTACAGTTGTCAGCAATTATTGTCAATTATCTCAAACGCAACTCAGTCAGACATTTGCAGAAAAATTTACTGTGACCGAGGAATTACTGCAGTCTTTAAAAAAAACAGCGTTATCCGGAGATGAAGAAAGCATTGAGTTACTGCATAATATTGCGTTAGGCTATGATGAATTTGGAAAAAAAGCTGAAGATATTCTTTACCATATTGTTAGAAACCCAACAAATGAGACCCTATCGATTATCCGACTTATCAAAAATGCTTGTTTAAAATTATATAATTTGGCACATGCCGCAACCAACTCCCCCCTTAAACCAGCTGGTCCGGATAATTCAGAGGATCTCCTGTTCAAAAAGCTATTCTCCCCTTCGAAATTAATGACAATTATCGGTGATGAAATTCCTCTTATATCTGAAAAACAGTCGCTTTCGAAGGTGCTTTTAAATGATGAGAATAATGAACTGAGTGATGGTACAAACTTCTGGGATAAAAATCGTCAATTAACCACAGATGAAATAGATTGCTATCTTCAGAAGATCGCCGCTAATGCAAAAAATACTGAAGTCAATTATCCTACTGGTCTCTACGTCCCCTACTCCACCAGAACTCACCTGGAAGACGCTCTCAATGAAAATATTAAGAGCGATCCATCATGGCCGAAAGCAGTCCAGTTATTCCCCATAAATACTGGCGGACACTGGATATTAGTTTCGCTACAGAAAATAGTAAATGAAAAAAATAATACACAACAAATAAAATGCGTCATATTCAACTCATTGCGCGCACTAGGCCATGATAAAGAAAATTCACTTAAGCGTGTCATTAATAGTTTTAATTCTGAATTCATGGGAGAAATGTCGAATAATAATATAAAAGTTCATTTAACTGAACCCGAGATAATATTTTTACATGCCGATCTTCAGCAATATTTAAGCCAAAGTTGCGGTGCATTTGTGTGCATGGCAGCCCAGGAAGTGATTGAACAAAGGGAAAGCAATTCTGACAGCGCCCCCTATACGTTATTAAAAAACTATGCTGACAGATTTAAAAAATATTCAGCAGAAGAGCAGTACGAAATTGATTTTCAACATAGACTGGTAAACAGAAATTGTTATTTAGATAAATATGGCGATGTACGAATCAATGCTTCTTATACACAATTAGAAATAAAACACTCACAACCCCAAAATAGAGCATCCGGCAAAAGAGTGAGTTAACATCATTGTTAATTAATTCGACCAGTCAGCAAATATGCTGACTGGTCGAACATAGTTTGCTAAACAGTCATCACTGACTGATGTCAGTCACACCATCCGCCAGTTCAATCTTCGGGTATTTCCAGCGTATCTCGGCACGCGATTGCTGGTCTGTTGATGTAGTGGATTGTTGTTGCTGACTTTTCTTACCCTCAGAGTTCTGCCCCCTGTCAACTCAATCTGCCAATAAATAACATAATTATATTTTTCCTTATATGAATTCCTTTTTAAAATAGCGAAGCCACTGTAAAAGATACTTTTTGTATAGATCTAACAACCGTAATAAAACAAACACTCATAACTCATTATAAATAATGATAAAATAACGTCTTTTATTGATAATTTATATATGAAAAAAATCCTTTTGTTATATTATTTCTGATTTCACTCCCTCTGATTATTTTTACCAACCCTGGGTCACTGCATTATCGCCAACGCCCCGACACGTCAGTCCTGAGCAATTAGAAAAAACAGTTCGTTATCTTACACAAACTGTGCATCCACGTAATGCCGACAATATTGATAATCTGAATAGGTCCGTAGAGTATATAAAAGAGTTCTTTGTCAGTAGCGGTGCCAGAGTTACCGCGCAGGGCGTCCCCGATTGGCTATTACGACTCTGCGCCTGGTAGCCAGGATTACCCTTACCCGCAATGTCCTGGCTTTATCCCGATCGGGGGGACTTTATTGCCTGGTCGGCAGAATACAGGATATCAACGCCGTTCGTCAGGTAAAAACGGCATTGTTATCATCCCGGGATTTATCTGTTTATTCTATGAATGCCCCATGGTTTATTCCCGGTATTGATTTCTCTGACCACCTGAATTATTGGCAACACGATATTCCCGCCGTAATGATTACTGACACCGCTTTTTATCGTAATAAACAATACCACTTGCCCGGTGATACAGCAGACAGATTGAATTATCAGAAAATGGCTCAGATGGCGTTATAACCTTGTTACACAACAGTAAATAATAAAAATTTCTCGAGGCGGGTCCAGAAACAGCGACATGTACATTTTATTTTCCCTCGTCTGTTTTAAGATGCGAAACATAAAATTCAATGGAGGAAAAATAAATGGGAATGATTGGTTATTTTGCAGAAATTGACTCAGAAAAGATTAACCAACTGCTTGAGTCTACTGAAAAACCTTTGATGGATAATATACATGACACGCTTTCAGGATTACGCCGACTGGATATTGATAAACGCTGGGATTTTTTACACTTTGGGCTGACAGGCACCTCTGCTTTTGATCCCGCGAAGAATGATCCGCTGAGTCGTGCCGTGCTTGGTGAACACAGCCTCGAAGATGGCATAGATGGCTTCCTGGGATTGACCTGGAATCAGGAGTTAGCCGCGACAATCGACCGACTGGAATCACTGGATCGAAGTGAGCTGCGTAAACAGTTTTCCATTAAGCGACTCAATGAAATGGAGATTTATCCGGGAGTGACCTTTTCAGAAGAGTTAGAGGGGCAACTCTTTGCTTCGATCATGCTTGATATGGAAAAGCTGATTAGCGCGTATCGACGTATGCTGCGACAAGGGAATCATGCGCTGACGGTTATTGTTGGGTGATGGTGTCAGGGCACCAAAAAAAACCGCCGAACATGTCGGCGGCTTTCTGACTTACAAACTGATAGCTTACATCAGCGGCATTGCTAACCGCACAATGCTAATCAGCGGTTGTGGCCATACACCCAGCACCAGTACCAACAGTGCAGAGATCAGCACCACGATACCGCCTGCGCTGTACTGCCAGTTTGACGGTGCATCGCGACCCGGTTGTTCCGGGGCGTGCAGGTACAGGCTCACCGCCACGCGCAGGTAGTAGTAAAGGCCGATTGCCGAACCGACAACCACGGCGCCCACCAGCCACCACAAGTGTGCCTGGACACCGACCGCCAGCACGTAGAACTTACCAATAAAGCCCAGCGTCATCGGAATACCGGCCAGAGACAGCATCATCACCGTCATCACCGCCGCGAGGATCGGGCGATGCCAGAACAGACCGCGGTAAGAGAACAGGGAATCAGCATCCGGGCCACGGTACGGGCTGGACATCAGGCTGACCACGCCGAACGCGCCGAGGCTGCTGAACAGATAACCGGCCAGGTAAACTCCTACCGCTTCCATCGACATCTCGCCCGTTTGCAGCGCAATCAGCGCCACCAGCAGATAGCCGAGGTGAGAGATAGATGAGTAACCGAGCAGACGTTTGATATTGGTCTGGCTCAGCGCCATCAGGTTACCGAAGATGATAGAGGCAAAGGCGATAATCGCCAGCACTACCCGAATCGCTTCGCTGTCACCCACCGGTGCGTAGAGGAACAGACGCATCACCACACCGAAGATAGCGATTTTGCTCGCCGTCGCCAGGAAAGTGGAAACCGGCGCAGGCGCGCCCTGGTATACGTCTGGCGTCCACAGGTGGAACGGCACCAGAGAGAGTTTGAAGCCGAGGCCAACA
>ULZI01007783.1_pt1 | contig 9877 bp, 8 predicted proteins | sample 1962991 | NCBI WGS metagenome assembly ULZI01 (sample SAMEA4835886, study PRJEB28245) | human gut metagenome | biome: gut microbiome; material: fecal sample | place: Denmark | collected 2008 | reverse complement strand
AGGCCATATCTGATAAAATTCAACATGTATTGGATGGATTGGTTACTGATGATTTGAACTTGTTGCAATTAACTTAAAGAACAGCAGATGGTGAAAGTCGTTCCAGTCTTTTCTTGAGCCACTTGTAAGCATGATATTCTGCCAGTTCGTCGACTACGTGCCATTGCGTGAAATCAGCAACGGCCTGCATTCAGCCAACGGCAACTTGAACCACTTGGGCATCCCATGTGCTCCCTCCAAGTCGAACCTCTCGTACCAAAACGAGAAACGCTCCTGTGAGTTCTTCTGCGACTGTTATTATGCACTGCTGAATTATTTCGGACAGCTTCCTTTATGAACGTATAGAAGAACGTAAGCGGTTGAGCAAATACATCTTGTACATTTGATTTTTCCCAAGAGAAATCACTCTGCTTGAGTTATGTATATGTGCAGTGGTAAGACTTATCGGTTCGTCAGAGTTTCAGGTTGCGTGTACAGTTTGTCTATGGACAGTCCTGGGATTGTCCATAGACATTCCCGTGACTGTCGGGAGAGTGTCGTGGCTTTGTCGGTATCCACCCCATCTGTCAGGAAGGAGCTCGGTGAGTTTTTTCTCTGACTTGGGAGTAAGATAATAGGGAAGTTTGCTGATTACATCATTCAGCCACTCACGTGGATTGACTCCACATTCCTTACAGGAACCGAGTAACGAGCAGATGACAGCCGTGTTTTCAGCCGCTTGCTGATTTCCACAGAACAGCATATTCTTTCTGGTCAAAACCATAGGTCTAAGTGCGTTCTCCGCCCTGTTGTTATCTATAAAAATTCTTCCATCGTACAGATAATGCCTCATTCTTGGTATGAGAGGATAAGCGTAGGCTATAGCCTTCCCCATCAGACTGCGCTTAAGCACTTTGGGGTATGTGTTTTGAAGCCAGAGCTCGAAGGCGTCAAGTAGCGGACCGGCCAGACGTTGCCGTAGCGCTGCACGTTCCTCATAGGAGAGTTGCCGCTCATCAGCCATATACTCCACGTTATACAGATCTTGTATAAATTTAAGTCCTTGCATGGCATATTCCCGGTTCTCTTCCCTGCATGACTCTATGTGGCGTCTGATATGTGCGAGACATCCGCACAGGCGCACGTCCTTCCGGTTCTCAAAAGCGTCATAAGCGGAGTAGCCGTCACACTGGAGGTATCCTTTGAACGTTTTCAAAAGATCGACCGCCACCTTTTGAGAACGCGATCCGTTGGCATAATGGAAGAAGAGCAGGCGCGGCACCGCCGCTCGTACTATCCAGATATACTCCTTTGCCGCCTTATGCCTGTCATGGTCTATGACCGGGAGAGTGGTTTCATCCACCTGTATGTAGTCAGAGGAGAGGACTTTCTTTTTGAGTTCAAGGTAAAGAGGTCTTAAAAGTTCACAGACCGGCTTGAACCAGCCATTCAACGTGTTTCTCGACAGTTTCACTCCCAGGTGTTCCGGTTGCTTGACCTGCCGGTAAAACGGAACGTGATACTCGTATTTCTGTAAAAGTATCTCCGCGAGCATGGAAGCCCCGGGCATACCTTTATATATGGGCATCAACGGCAAAGGAGCGGTAACTACCATCCGCTTCCCGTTTTCAACTGCCTCCGTTTCGTCTTTGATTGCATACGTGGGGCGTACCGTGTCTTTTACATAGAGATACCCGGGTTTCATCTCAAGGGTTCTGGTGTGTTCCTCGCCTATCTTGACGTATTTGCCAAGGTCGAGGTCTTCCGGCTCGATGACAACCGTCACGACCGGAAGGTCGTCCATGATGATCCGGTTGCGGCGTGGAGTTTTACCGGCGACTTGGGGTTTGGGGGTGATAATCTGCGCCGCCTTGTTTCTGGCCGCTTCGATTTCCGCCTCTATCTGTCCCAAGTCGCCGTAATCAAAAGGGAGCATGGGGTCCCCGTTGTTTATAGGATTGCATTTCTCACTCATCTTCCCGAACACTTTCCTTTTCAACCATGCAAGGGAAGCGTTCAGTTCAACTATCGTGGCACGGAGCTCCTCTATGGTCTTGGCCTGGGACTCGATGATCTCACTTTGCTTCCGGTTTGTCTCCATCAGCAAGGCAAGCTGTTCCAGCATGGGGTCCGTCACCCGCTTCGGCATATCTTCTTTCGTTGTCATTCAATATCCTGTTTGATTGTATAAAGGTAGTGAAAAACAACCGGAAAAGCAAGCCGGCAAGCTATTTGTTTACAGATATTTGCCAGTGTCTTTTCTGATCGGAGAGCCGTCTTTGCCTTCCCTTTCGTTTGTCCTCGTTGATGCCTTCCACCATGATGACAAGATCACTCCATGTCATGGGGTACGAGTGGGTTTCAGGATCATAAGCGGGGATTTTAAAAGTTCCTTCCTCAAGCAGTTTCTCGTACATCACCAGACCTCCCGTTTCTGCGTGCAGAAGCTTTATACGGTTTTTCAGCCTGTTGATAAAAATGTACACATCTCCATTCCGGACATCCCCGTTCATTTTTTCCCGGATCAGACCGCTCAAGCTGAACATGCCCTTACGCATGTCGGTACTGCCGGGGCATAAAAAGTAACGCGTGGAGTCGTTCAGGCAAAACATGTTCCACACAGTTTAGTGAGCAGGCTCAAAGCGGCTTTACAGCCACCCGTGCCCTTAAATTTCATTTTAATCCCGTTGGGAAGCTCCAGGGATATTTCCGAGTTGTCAGTACATTTACCGGAAGTTTTCTCTGTCTTTTGCGGACACAAGGCAGGTTGGGACTGAAACGTTGGTGCAGATACATTGTTGTTGTCTATGCTTATCGGAACAAAACCATCCATGCCAGCTGTGGGAACACTTCCGGATTTAAGCTCCTCGTCCGAGATATTGAAACGTGAGCGCCAGTCGTAAAACTGGGAACGGTTATATCCTTCATTCGCACAAAAGTCCTTTACCGTTAAGTTGCTTTGGCGTTGTCGAAGAAGAATATGGAAAAACTCCTCCCTTGTCATATATTTTGCCATAAATCCTTTTTGCACACAAAGATAAGCGGGAAAGGATATTATGACAAGATGTATTTGCTCAACCGCTTACATTGGTTTGAACACTGTCCGGCTCATCGTCATTATTTTTCTTGCCTCTGTGAAAAAGTCCCATGTTTTTTATTTAATTACTTGATTTGTTGTCTTTAATGAGCACCAATCTTGACAATGTCCGGCTTACAGCTTCCATATTTACACTGGAGTCTATATTATTATTGACAATGCCTTGATGCCAAAACCAATATGGTGGATTCTCCGTGTGTTCCATCACGTCCTCCTTTTTTTATTGGGGTTATACTTCGGTTAATGTTTGTTGCGGGCGGAACTTTTCCGCCCGCAACGGTTTACAACTTCCTCAAGGTAGGCAATGCTCCGTTAAGTTCGTAACGCCACTCTGAGCCTGCGTTCTGCAAGGCGGTGTTCATGGCATCAACGGCTTTCTGCCAGGTAACGACAGAGCCGTCCACCTTCGTGGCTCCGGTGCTTTCCCTATTGTAGCCGATGCCTTGTTCATGATTGTTCTTCCAATAGCCGGCGGTCACGGTGGTGTAGTTATTTCCCAAAAAGCCGCCGATATGCATATAGCCAGTGCTACTACCCGTACTGGTTACGTTGCCCGTGGCATAGCAGGCAAGGAGGCTGCTTCCTGCGTTCATTCCCACCAGACTGCCGCCAGCGATATTCTTTTTGGGGTCCATTTCTATGATCACGTTGCCTGTGGCATAGCAAGCGGTCAGGGTGGCACTCGAATTCGTCTGACCTGCCACGCCGCCGACATCAACCATTCCCTTCACTGTGGCAGAGGAACTGCATCCGGTGATGGAACCGCCTATTTGAACACCCACCACACCGCCGACATACACCGTGCCGCTGACGCTGCCCGACACCGAGCAGTTTTCAATGGTGCCCCAGCCAGATCCTACCACGCCGCCAATACTGCCGCCATATATTTGATGGCTTGTTATCTGTACGCCCTCCATCACCACGTTCTTCACCGTACCAGCTCTATTGAGCCAGCCGAACAGACCCGCATATTCGTCATTTGTCGTAAAGGTCAGCCCCGTGATGGTATGGCCGCCGCCGTCGAAGGTGCCTTTGTATGAGTTGTCGTAGTCTGTGCCTATCGGCGTCCAGTCTTTGCCGGTGAGGTCAATGTTTTTGTCGAGGGTAATGTTAATGTCGGTCTTACCTCCGTTCACTAATTTGGCTACATTCATCAAGCCATCGGCGGAGGTCACGGTGTAGCTGCCGTTGCTCTCTATGGTATAGCCCAGGTCTTTTGCCGCAGCGAGGGAGACGGTGTAGGTATATTCACCGCCCGCCTGCCAGTCGGTAGCATTCTTCATCTTATAAACGAAGGTCTTGCCGTTAGTGAAGGTGCAGACGATGAAGGCCGTGCCAGCTGCCACATTTTGCGGGGCTACGATGGCGGTGTAGGTGTTGCTGCCCTTGTCATACGGGACGATTATATCCGGGTTGTCGCCTTCGGTGGAGAGGCCCGTCAGCTGCACGGATGCCAGCCCCTCGGTGTAGTCCGTCAGAACGATGGTCACCCGTGCCGTGCGGTGGGTGAAGCGGAGCGTGGGGCTACCGTAGGTCACCGTCTGTCCGTCGGCTACGATGAGGTCGCTGCCCTCAAAGTCTTTCTGGGTACTTTGGTTGGCTTTTACCTTTACCGCAGGTGGGGTTGTCTCGCCAGCTGTGTAGGGCCACCACGCTGTGACGGTGATGTCGTTGTGGTTGGTCCAGTAGTACGGGTCAGTGGAGGTCAGCGTGGCGCTGGTGGGGTCGGCGGTGGAGGGCGTCACGTTGTACGTCTTCACCATGCCGTCCATCATGACTGCCACGCTCTGCACACCCGTCCAATTGCCATCCGCTGGGGCACGGGTGCCGGCGGTGGCTGTCGCGGCGGGGTTCAGCCCCGTGGCGGTGAAGACGATGGGTGTGCCTTCCGCCCCTTCTGGTAGGAAGCCCGCTTCGTCCTGTGTGCAGGCGGCAAGGCCGAGCAGCAGGGCGATGGCTGCGGATATATGGATGGTTGTTCGTTTCATGATGCGTGTTGTTTAGGGGTTGTTATTGTTTCTTTTGCAGTACGGGCAGACCATCTGTGCCGAGTGCCCACTGGTAGTCATTGTCGGTGAGGGCGGTGTTCATGCCGTCAACGGCTGTCTGCCATTTCACGGTCGCGCCGTCCACCTTCGTGGCATCTACCGTTCCTCCAAAATTACGGAATTCTCCTTGCTCGGCATTGCCTCCCCAATAACAGGAAGTTATAGTATTGTAGTTGAAACGCACTATAGCTCCAGATTCATAATCTTTCAATGTGCCGTCAAACCAGCAAGCTGTGATACTGCCATAATTTAAATCGGCTATACCACAAGTTCTACCATATGCAGAAATTTTTCCCGTCACAGAGCAGGCAATGATTTGACCCTCATTTTGCTCCACTATTCCAGCTGCTGATCCACTACTGCCATACAGATTCACATCTATGAGTTGTAGGTTCTTTATCACACCACGTACATTTAATAACCCAAAAAGTTCAGTAGTCGCTGCTGAAAAGTTTAATCCCGTAATGCGGTGTCCCTGCCCATTAAAGACGCCGGAGTAGCCAGGCCATGTGTCTATCCGTGTCCAATCCCTACCCGTCAGGTCGATGTCGGCGGTGAGGGTGCAATTAATCGATTCGTCCTTTTGTGCGGCTTTGTTCCATGCCAGTAGGCCGTCAGCGTTATAGACCATGTAACTGCCGTCGTTCTGTATAGAATAGCCCAAATCCTCAGCCTCGCCGCTCTCGCCGCCGCCGTCAACCCAGCTGCCGATGGTGCAACCCTCTAACGTCAGGCCGGTGGTGTTCACCTTAACGGTATATTTATAGCGGCTGCCCGCTTCTAATACGACGTTGTTCTGCGGACGGAAGTAGAAGGTGCCGCCGCCGAGTTCCACCTTGACGAACGGTTTGCCTGCCGCAACGGTCTGCGGGGCGGTCAGTGCCTCGTAGGTGTTGCCGCTTGCGTTGTAGGTCTTGATGGCGGTCGGGTTGCCGTTATCGGCGGACAGGCTCACGAGGCTCACCGTGGCACCGGCAACGCTCGTGAATCCCGTGCCAGGCTTCAGTTCGATTGTCACGCGTGCCGTGCGGTGGGTAAATTCAAGAGTCGGGTTGTTAAATTCCACCTTCCGGTTCTCAGCAGAGATGAAGTCGCTGTTCTGGAAGTCAGCCAGTTTGCTTTGGTCTTCTGCCACCTTCACGGCAGGCATCTGTGTGATGTCGGCATTGTCGAAGGGCCACCATGCCGATACGGTAATCGGGTCGCGGCTGGTCCAGTAGTACGGGTCGTTCTCGCGTGAAAGCGTGGCACTCTTGAAATCGGTAGAAGCCGTTACGGTGTATTCCTTTACCGCATCGCCCATCTTGAGTGCCACGGAAGTGACGCCCTGCCAGTCGCCGTCCACAGAGGCACGGGTGGAAGGGGCTGCCAGCGGCGTTGCTTCTACGGACAATCCGGTGGCACGGATGACGACGGGGTATTCACCTTCGGGCAGACGGTTATCGCCAGCAAGTTCGTCCTGCGTGCAGGCGGCGAGGGCGAACAGCAGTGCGGTGGCTGCGGGGATAAATAATCTATGTCTCATAAATCTTCATTCTAATCGATTAATTATTAACATTCTACAGGTCAGCACCCACATCTCCACCGTCTATATCGTTCCACTTTGCAATGGTGGCTTCGCTGACTTCAAGGACTTTGTTGCGTACCTTGACGGTATAGGTATAGTTGTTGCCCGCCAGCAGTGCGCCATCGGGCATGGTGAGTGTGGCATGATATTCCTGACCTTTGTAATTCACAACCAACGGCAGGGATGCAACTGTCTGCGGGAAGAGGATGATCGATGACGTGAGATTGCCGTCTGCCAGATTCATGGTCAGTTCTCCGGTCTGTAGTCCGTTGTCTGCGGTGGCAATACCGTCGGCCGTGTTGAACGTACCGGTGAGTAACAATCCGTCCAGCGTGTAACGTTCAGGCTTGACCACGCTGAAATTCACGCCGTCGCCCGCCTCGAAGGTAAGGGTTATCTGGCTCATGCGGTGGTGGAAGGAGTTGTCTTCACCGCCTTTGGCGGTTTTGTCGGTGAAGCTTACTACCGGGTTGTTTTTGTCTCCCGTGGCTCCTGAAGCAAAGAGGAAGTCGATGGCAGGCTGGTTTTGCTGCGCCGTGGCATCGGTCGTGGCTGTGAGGATGCCTCCCGCCGCGTTGTACGGATAGTAGGCGCGGAAAGTATGGGTCTTTGCATCTTCGATATAGATAACCTTTCCTTCTGCCTCAAATTTCCCGTTTTTCAGGATGAAAGGCACGTTGCCGTACTGGGAATCGTTGCCGATGTCGGTGATGCCGATACGGTCGCCGGCAGTCCAGGTGGTTCCGCTGGCGCGGGTGGCGGGGGCGATGTTTGCGGTAAACTGGGCGGCCACGGGGTCACCGTTCAGGTTCTCGTTGTCGTTGTTGCAGGCTACCAGTGCGAGGGCGAGCGCTGCAAGTGTAAAAAATCTTGTCTTCATTATATCTATAATTTTATTATTTACAAATCAGCATTTACATCATCACCTTTCACTTCTTCCCAGCCGTTGATTTCGGCTCCGTCCACTTCCATGCCTTCGGGAGTCTCAACCAGCGTTCCGCCGAGGGTCAGCGATTTGCCCTTTCTGGTGTTGAACTCCTTGAGAGCTTCTGTGAGGTCGCTTTTCAACGTGGTGGGGCTCGGGTTGCCGTCCGCATAGCGGATTTCAGCCGTCAGCAGTTGTTCCGTGCCGGTCACACCCAGCAACCGCACCGTGGCTTTCCACTTGCCGGCATCGTCACCTTCGGTTATCTTGGTGAAGGGCAGCACGACGTTTGAAGCGGCTCCGTAGGTATCGGTAGCGAAATCGAGTGTTCTGGCTGCACCCGTCAGATAAGCAACAATCTCCGTGATGCGTCCGGCGGCATCACCCGTCGGTTTGACGACAAGCGTCAGTTCGCGTACCTGCTGCTTCATTGCGGCGGTCAGCGGATAGTCCTTGTCTTTCTCGATGCTCACCTGTTTCGTATAGGTGAAGAACCATCCAGGGGCATTGTTCACAAAGGCATCCGTGCCTGCCCGGTTTCCCGTGGCTGCGGCAATGGTGGCGGTGGTACCATTTACCGTGATTCCTTCAGCCGGGTTCCACACCGCAAGGGTGTAGCTGCCCGGAGCAAACAGATGGTCGGGGGCATGGGTGGCGGAAGTCTCCGTACCCGTATAGTCGCCCATGGTGACCGTCCACGTGGCAGGTATGTTGATACCCTCACCGCAGGCCGACCAGTCGGCTGTCACCGCAATTTTCCCATAGTCGGGATGCGGCGTGTCATAAAGCGTGTCCTTCACGCAGGAAGATAGCAGCACGGCGGCTGTCATTCCTACCATATTTATATATTGTCTTGCTTTCATACTCTATTCCTCCGTATTAGAATAACTTCCATACCAATGTCACACCGGCGTTGATGGGGCCACACCAATTTTTTGTCTCGTTGCCACAGCGCACGCGCACACCATCGATGACTTCATATTTTTCGAAATCGGCATTCAGGTAGCCCAAGCCGAGGTTGAAATCAAGAGTCAGTGCCTTGTTCAGCCGCAGCTGATAGCCGGCGGTGATGCCACCACCCATCAGGTCGCCCTGCTTGCCTGCTTCGGAGAACTTGTAGTTGAACTGTCCGGTCTTGAACATCGCACCCAGATACCAGGCTTTCTTCTCACCCATATAGTAACGTACTTCCGGAGCCACTTCCCAGAGTGCATAGCGGCAATCTTTGTCATTCCAACTCCAAGAAGTCCACGAGCCGTTTACGGCAATGCCCCACGACGGGCAGATGCGCCATTCCACGCCAAGATCTGGTGTCATGGTAGCCCAGCGCAGCAGGTTGGCACGCAGGGAAAAATGATAGTCGGTTGGGGTTTCCAATGGCATGTCGGTAAGTTTATTTTGGTGAGCGGCTTTCTCGGCTTTTGCCTTTTCTGCGGCAAATCGGGCTTCTTCCGCTTTACGTTGCTCTTCGGCAAGCCGTTCCTGCTCGGCACGCTTCTCGGCTGCCAGTCGTTCGGCTTCCGCCTTGCGTCGTGCTTCCGCTTCCGCATCCGTCACGGCTGTTTCCTTTACCAGTACCGTCAGGCGCACGGTAACAAAATCACCCTCAGTCGCATGGTTGCGGGTAATGAAATTCTCCTCTTTTATTTCCGCGCGTGTAATCAGTTCGGATTTTACTCGATTGGCACGGATCTTCGCCGTTGCAAGGTTCTCGGCTTCACTGCTCTGCGAATTGCAGTATCCGTCAACCAGTAGCGGCAGTTTGCCGTCAAGAATTGTTGCTTTGTTGTTTTCGATACATTCCAACAGGCGGGCAAGTTCCGTGTCATTGCCATTCCAAGGCACGTAGAACATGTCCTTCTGCGTAACGAACCGGAAGGTGTAAACTGTGTCTGTTTTCTGCTGCGCAAAAGCCGGAAAAGCTGCCGATGCCAGCCACGAAAACAAAATGAAGAATAGGATTCTTTTGCTCATTTTTTATATGCTTTTTAAATTTCCAAATCCAGACTTAACATACAAAATAAGCGAAAAGATTTAAATTCAGCCCGATTCTTGCCTATAAAAAATGTCTCAATTGTCAGAATCGCACATCTTTGTGATTTAGAACATTTTGGTTTTGTCGTTCAGACTATTTTTTTGTCGTTTGGTCTATTTTCTCCATCCACACACACCGTATTATTCCGCCTCTGTTTTCCTCCATTTGACAGGGGTACAGCCTGCATTTTCCTTGAACAGCCTTATAAAATGGCTTGGTGACAAAA
>ULZI01010975.1_pt1 | contig 9928 bp, 10 predicted proteins | sample 1962991 | NCBI WGS metagenome assembly ULZI01 (sample SAMEA4835886, study PRJEB28245) | human gut metagenome | biome: gut microbiome; material: fecal sample | place: Denmark | collected 2008 | reverse complement strand
AATTTTTGGCTCCGCGAAAATTGCCGGGAATTGTTTTGCATAGAGCCGGACAGCAGAGAGTTTTTAAACGCGCGTAGCGGATTAAGCGGAGCAAAGCGGGCGATGCTTGGCGGCCGGTATGGCTGCACGACCTACAAAGGATGGAGAGTCATTCCAACGGAAGAGGATATAAAGAAAATCGAAAAATAGTATAAACAGAAACCAGCGAGAAGAAAAAAACTCGCTGTTTTTTTATGCTATTTTATGGCAGGCGAAAAGAGAAAAGAAATATGCCATAATCTTATGAGAGAGGAGGGCCGGCATGGCGAAAGGAAAGTATGACGCCTGGATCAATGATCCGGACAAGCTCACCCTGCTGGCCGGATGGGCCAGAAAGGGCCTGAGCGATGAACAAATAGCAAAGAACATGGGAATCCGCCGCTCCACATTGAATGAGTGGCGGAAAAAATTTCCGGTCATTTCGGACGCTTTAAAGAAAAATAAGGAGATCTGTAACACAGAAGTAGAAAATTCCCTGTACAAGAAGTGTACTGGATTTTATATAAACTTAAAAAAGACATTTAAAGTAAAAACAGTTACCTATAACGAGGATACGGGAAAAAAGATAGGAGAAAAGGAAGAGTTAAAAGAGGGAATTGAACAGATTTACATTCCTCCGGACACGGCGGCGATCAAGTTTTGGCTGGCAAACAGAAACAGAGAAGAGTGGAAAGAAAGATTCCCAGTTGCAATTGAAGATGCAGAAGACGAGGAGGAGGGGATTCCGTTTCTGGCACCGGCTGACATTGAAGCAGCGAAGAAAGAAATAGAAAAAGAAAAATTAAAGGATATGCAGGAGGAAAACGGTGGAAAAGAAAAGGAAAATTAGCTGGATTCCTCAAACGAAGCAAATCATTATGATGAACCGGGGGGAGGATGAAGGGCTGTACGGAGGGGCAGCAGGAGGCGGGAAATCAGATTTTCTTCTGGTGGAGGCGCTGCGCCAGATCCAGATTCCCCATTACAGGGGAATTATTTTCAGGAAGACATTTCCGCAGCTCACAGAGTTAATTGACCGGAGTCATGAGCTGTATAAAAACTGTCCGGGGGCAAGATATAACGGAACAATGCATTGCTGGAGTTTTAAAAGCGGAGCAAAAATTTATTTCGGGAATATGCAGCACGTGTCAGACAGGACAAATTATCAGGGAAAACATTATGATTTTATCGGATTCGATGAACTGACGCATTTTACCTGGGACGAATACTCTTATATGCTGTCCCGTAACCGTCCATCGGGGCCGGGAACTCGGATCTACATGAGAGCGACAGCAAACCCCGGAGGGATTGGCCACGGTTGGGTAAAAGACTATTTTGTAACTGCCGGAAAGCCATACGAGACGGTGGTGTTTAAGCAAAAGGTAAGATTCCCGGATGGCAAACAGAAAATCTTTTACCGGACAAAGGTATTTGTCCCATCCACAGTATTTGACAACAAAATCCTGCTGGAAAACGATCCGGGATATCTGGCCAGGCTTGCAACGCTTCCGGAGCAGGAGAGAAAAGCCCTGTTATATGGGGACTGGAATGTATTCGCCGGACAGGTATTTAGAGAGTTTAGGGACAATCCGGATGGATATAAAAGTCAAATTATGACTCACGTGATAGAGCCGTTTAAGATACCGCATGACTGGCTGATCTATCGCGGATTCGACTTTGGATATGCAAAGCCCTTTTCTGTGGGCTGGCACGCGGTGGATCATGACGGCTGCATTTACCGAATACGGGAGTTTTATGGATGCACCGGAACGCCGAACGAAGGAGTTAAGATGGAGCCGACAGAGATTGCCAGGAGGATTAAGGAGATAGAAAATACAGATCCTCTGCTCAAGAGAAAGAAAATTATAGGGATTGCCGATCCGGCTATCTATGACGAGTCCAGAGGGGAATCTGTAGCGGCGATGATGGAACGGCAGGGAGTTTATTTCTCACCGGCAGATCATACGAGGCTGGCCGGAAAGATGCAATTCCACTATCGCCTGGCGTTCGGAGAAAATGGCCGTCCAATGCTTTATGTATTTAATACCTGCAAGGACTTTATCAGGACAATTCCGGCCCTGGTATACGATGAAAAGAAGGTAGAGGATATTGACACGGACTGTGAGGATCATATCTACGATGAATGCCGTTATGTATTGATGGAACACCCGATTTCCCCGCGAAAAAATGAGGAGTGGGTGGTTCCGGAAGAAGATCCGCTTGATTTGTACAAAGACAGAAGAAATACAAGATTTTACAGAATATAGGAGGTATAGATGGAAGAAGAGAGAGTAAAAGCGGCCGGGTTAAAACCGGTAACAGAAGAAACGATACGGAAAGCGGAAGCCAGGCTGCAGAAGTATAAACAGGGAAAACAGATGTTGGATAACCGGATTGTGTCCAACGAACAGTGGTGGAAAATGCGGCACTGGGACGAGATGAGAAAAGAAAACAAGGGAGAACCGGAACCAGCCAGCGCATGGCTGTTTAATTCGATCATCAATAAACACGCAGATTTTATGGACAATTACCCGGAAGCCAATATTCTGCCGCGAGAAGAAACAGACAAAGAGACAGCTCAGATCCTTTCGGATATTGTTCCGTACATTTTGGAACAGAACGGCTACGAGGAAACCTACTCAGAGCAAACATGGGACAAGCTGAAGACAGGAACCGGGGTTCAGGGAGTATTCTGGAATCCGGAAAAGCTGAACGGCCTGGGAGATGTGGAGATTAAGACCTGTGATCTGCTTAGACTGTACTGGGAGCCGGGAGTAGAAAAGCTCCAGGACTCTAAGGAAATTTTTTATCTGGAAGCAGTAGACAGTGATGCTCTGAAAAGACAATATCCTGCATTAGAGCAGAAAACTACAGGCGGGCTGCTGGACATTAAAGAGTATATTACAGAAGATTATATAGATAACAGTGAGAAAACCCTGGTGGTTGACTGGTACTATAAAAAGCGATACAAGACACTCCCCAAAAATGAATTTGAAATACCAAAAGTCAGGACCGTGCTGCATTATTGCAAGTTTGCAGAGGGAATTATCCTTTATTCTTCGGAAAATGAAGGAGAGGACAGCTGGTACTCTCACGGCCAATATCCCTTTGTGCTTGACACGATGTTTCCGGAAAAAGGTTCTCCGGCAGCCTTTGGATACCTGGATGCGATGAAAGACTGTCAGGCCTACATAGACCGAATGGGGCAGGCAATTCTGAAAAATACACTGGCGGGTTCAAGGCCGCGCTATTTTTGCAAGATGGCAGCAGGAATCAATGAAGAGGAGTTTCAGGATCTTTCAAAAGATATCGTACACTACGAAGGCCAGCCGGACGATTTGAAGCCAATCGAGGTATTTCCGTTAAATGGCACGTACTATCAGGTATACCAGGGAAAAATTGAAGAGCTGAAAGAAACTTCTGGGAACCGTGATTTTTCCCAGGGTTCCACTGCCAGTGGAGTGACTGCGGCTTCTGCGATTGCTGCTCTTCAGGAGGCCGGATCAAAACTTTCAAGAGATATGATTAAGTCTTCCTTCAGGGCTTACAAAGATGTGGTTTTTCAGGTGATCGAGCTGATCCGGCAGTTTTATGATGTGCCGAGGGCTTTTAGGATCACAAACAAACTGGGACAGATGGAGTTTTTAAGTTTTGACAACTCCCTGTTAAAAGGGGAACCGGAAACAAACAATTTTGGAATTATGATAGGAGGCCGGATGCCCTATTTTGACATTTCCATCTCTCCGCAGAAAGCGTCTCCGTTCGTAAAGGTATCGCAGAATGAGCTGGCAAAAGAGATGTACAATCTTGGATTTTTTAACCCTCAGTTTTCAGATCAAGCTCTCGCCTGCCTGGACATGATGATGTTTGACGGGAAGGAAGAGGTAATTCAGAAAATTGAGAGAAATGGAACGCTGTACCAGCAGGTGCTCCAGATGCAGGCAACTATTCAAAAGATGGCGGCTTTAATCGCACAGACAACGGGCGATACAAGACTGCTGGATGCTACAGCGGAACAGAATCTTTCACAGCCAGTTGTGAAGGCTTCAGGAGCAAGCAGGGATACGAAAACAGACTCTGTGGGAGGAGTCAGGGAAGAATTAAACGCGACAGCGGGAAAGGCAAGGCAGAAGGCAGCAGCGGCCTCTACGCCAAAGAGCTGATATGACAAAAGTACTTATATTACAGGATGGAATGGACATTTCCATTATTGGGCATGCAGAAAAGATAAACGAAGGCAAGGACAATTTACTGTGTTGTGCGGTATCTGTTCTGGGGCAGACCCTTGCTCAGATAGCCATGGACATAGAAGCAGAAGGGGAGGCAAAAGCCTCAATAAATATTGAAAAGGGCTTCATTCGGGTGAAAGTGTCAGCATCGAAAGAGGGAATGAGAAAATTTAAAGAGAGAGCAAAGGCAATAGAGACAGGTTTTGAGTTGCTGAAAGCGGAGTATCCGGAACAGATTTTTATGGCAGGCGAAATCTGTTTTTAAACCTGATATAGTGATTTGGAAAGATAGACACGCCGGAAAGACGGCAGAAAAAAAGACGCGCCGGAGAGACGGCAGGAGGGAAAATGAAGAAGAGATTAGATTTGACTTTATTTGACGCTGGAGCAGCAGGAGCAGCTGGGGCAGCAGGAGCAGCCGGAGACGGACAGGCAGCAGAAACGGGCGGAGAAGGCCAGGGCGCCGCTGGCGGGCAGGGGAACGCTGAAACTGACAAGACGCCGGAGGAGCGGGCTGCAGAATTTGAGAAACTGATCTCAACAGAGTACAAGGATCTGTATGAGGCCAGAATGAAAGATACAATTAACCGAAGATTGAAACGCTACAAGGGAATGGAAGCTCAGTTATCCTCCCAGGGTGAATTAATCACACTGCTCAGTTCCAGATACGGGACAGAAGATCTGGAAGGACTGAGGAAGGCTATTGAAAGCGACAATAGCTTATGGGAGGAGGAGGCTGCGAAGGCAGGCTTAACGGTTGAGGAATACCGCTACAGAAGAAACCTTGAGGTGGAAAACAAACGGTTATTAAGGCGGATGGAGGAAGCCCAGAAAGCAAGCCAGAGAGAACGTATCTTCCAGAAATGGAACCGGGAAGCAGAAGAGTTAAAAACCCTCTATCCCAATTTTGACATGGAAGTAGAGGGGCAGAATGAGACCTTTACCAGGCTCCTGGGAAATGGAATTGACATGAAAACGGCTTATGAAACAGTCCACCATGAGGAGATGATGCAGGCGCTTGCCAGGCAGACGGCTCAGAACGTAGCAAAAGCCCAGGCAGATGCGGTAAAAAGCAGTCAGAGCCGGCCGAGCGAGGCAGGAATGAACACAAAGCCGGTGGAGAATACAGGAAAGCGGGTGGAGGATATGAGCCGGGAAGAAATCTTTGAGCTTGCGAGAAGAGCACAGCGAGGAGAGAGTGTAGAATTATAAGGAGGACATATGAAGGACAGAAGATTGATTTATGCAGATAGAAAAATGGTAAAAATTCGGCTGCAGTTATTTGATGTGACAAATACAACGGAATCGACGGGAAGCGGGAACGAGCTGTCCCATGAGATGAAAACCTATTACTACAGATACCTTCTGGAGAACGTGGGGCCAAACCTGATCCATGACCAGTTTGGACAGGAGAAGCCGATTCCCAAAAACGGAGGAAAAACGATTGAGTTCAGGAAATACACGCCGCTTGATAAGGCGCTGACGCCATTAACGGAGGGCGTAACGCCGGAAGGTGACAAGCTGGATGTAAGCGTAGTGAAAGCAACGGTGAAACAGTACGGAAATTATATCCGTCTGTCCGACATGCTGCTCTTAACTGCGATTGATAACAACCTGGTAGAGGCTCTGAATCTGCTTGGACCTCAGGCGGCTCAGACGCTTGACACGGTTACAAGAGAGGTAATCAATGCGGGCACCAACGTCCAGTACGCAGAGGGACAGGTGGATTCCCGCGATGAGCTTACGCCAGAAATGAAACTGACGGTTCGGGCGATTCGCCTGGCGGTAAGGACACTGAAGAGAAAAAATGCCAGACCGATTGAGGGCCAGGAATATGCGGGAATCATCCATTCGGACATTGCGTTCGATCTGATGGATGACGAAGCCTTTGTTGAATGGAACAAATACACGACGCCAGAGAAAATGTGGAAAAACGAGATCGGAAAAGTTGCGGGTGTGCGTCTGTCAGAAACTACAGAAGCGAAGATCTTCCCAAGTGCAGGAGCGCAGATTGGAGAAGGCCCAGACAAGGCAGATGTGTATTCTACGCTGATTATCGGTCGTGATGCCTACGGAATTACAAGCGTAGAAGGGGGCGGACTGGAAACGATTGTGAAACAGTTAGGTTCCGGAGGAACGGCAGATCCGCTGAATCAGAGGGCAACTGCAGGCTGGAAAGCGGTAAAAACCGCTGAGATTCTTCAGAACGATTTTATGGTCAGAATTGAGACCGGATCATCCAACAATATTCACGAGGCGAATTAGGAGGAAGCTATGGCAAGAGGAACAAAATCAGAGGGAGTAAAAGCCGGAACAGAAAATATGACAACAGAGAAAGAAGTGGCAGCAGAGAAAGAAATGGCAGCAGAGAAAGAAATGGCAGCAGAGGAGACTGGAAAAACCGGAAAGAAAGGGGAGGAAATGGTTCCGATCCGTCTGTTCCGTGACGGAGAGCGCTACCGTGATGACGAGAGAGTGACGGTAAACGGAAAAACAACGATTGTTCCGAGAGGAAAGACAGTAATGGTACCGAAATCTGTTGCAGAGGTGCTGGAGAATGCCATGTCACAGAGAGAGTTAGCGGATCTCTACATGGAGAAAAAGGAGGAGCAATACGAAGAAGGCTTAGGAAAGCTGCTGTAGAAAAGGAGCCGGTATGATAATTGTAAAAAACCAAAAGTTGTTGTTTCCGTCCGGAGAGGATCGTATCGGCACAACCTATGATAACCAGGTAGGGGAACGGATTTTTCGTCTGGATCGTCACTCGTCGGGCGGGAACGATCTTTCCGATCTGAATTATTATCTTGATTTGCAGTACAAAAACGATGCTTACGATACAACGGCTCTGAGAAAAGAGGTGCAGGAGGAGTACATTCTCCTGCACTGGAATATTCTATCTCCGATGCTGCAGGTTCCGGGGACGGCTCTGGTAAACCTGAGAGGGTATAATTCAAACGGAGAAGTAAAGTACGCTTCCTTTAAAGCTCCGGTGTATATTGAAGATGTAATTAACACACCGGGAAACTATAAGGGAGGGCTGACAGAGTTTGAGCAGCTTGAACAGGATATTATCAAGCAGCAGGAACAGCTGAAGCAGGATTTTAAAGACGAGACGGAAAAACTGGAAAAAATCGTTGACGGGAAGATTTCAGAAGTTGACAAAAATCAGGATGAATGGAAGAAGAATGAGGAACAGAGACAGCAAAACGAAATAAAGCGGGAACAGGCGGATAAAAAAAGAGACGAAAAGATCGATACTTTTCTGGAAGATTATAAGGGCGAGTTGGAAACCGCGAAGGAACAGGCAGACAGTTCTGCGGAAAGCGCAACTCTTTCTGAAAGTTGGGCCATTGGAAAAACAGGGGCCAGAGAAGGGGAAGATACAAACAACAGCAAATATTATGCAAGCCAATCGGAAATGCAGGCAGAGCGCGCGAAGGTAGAAGCGGATAGGGCCGAGACATATTCCAAGATTATAGCTCCTGGATTTTATGTAGATATAGAATCCATGAGCCTGTATATGAAAACAGGGGTTGGAGTAGATTTCAAGGTATTTGATGATAATGTGCTGTGCTGGGCGATTATATAAGGAGGTGGTATAAATGGCGATACCAGAAGGATATGAAAAACTGGCGGTAATAGGGATTGCATACAAAGGAGAGTATGACCCTGAAACGGAATACCACATAATGAACGCGGTATATTACGAGGGATCCACATACGTTGCACTAAAAGAGCATCCAGAAGGAGTCCCGACTGCAGATGGAGCAAATTGGATGTATCTGGCAAAAGGTTTTATTCAAAATATGTTGGATACGGTAAATGCTAAGGATACAAGCGGTTTGCTTGGGGAACCGGGAGGGGTAGTAAGCGCCCAGACACTGATGGACAAGATTGCTGATAAGATGACGAAAGAGTTGGTCACGAATACTGCGCTTCAAAATAAACTGGCAAACTATATTCTGAAGAACCAGATCGTCAATAGCCTTCTCGCAACGCAGCCAGGAAATCCCTTGGACGCAACTCAGGGTAAAATATTGGCGGATAAATTTGCTCAGTTAAATAGCGAGTTGACTCAATCTTTAGATAGTCCATACGCCTTTAAAGGTAAAATTTATTTTTATCGTTTAGGCAATATTAAAAAAATCTATATAGATGGTTTTAAAAATATACCCGTAGGAAAAACAACGGTCATCTGCACCATACCCAAAGATTATCTGCCTACTATATCTGATTACTCATGGGATAAAAGCAATGTTTCAGGCCAGCCTTATAGAATAGGGCTGCTCAGAAACGGGTCATTATCCATCCATGTATATACAACCAACTTTTCCGGTGAAAATAATACTATTTTTGACGAGGTTTATTTTTGATTGTGCTTTTTCCTTACTCATGCAAATCATAATTTTACCACTGAAATCTTACAAAACAGCAGCTCTTTTCCAGTCTTTTTGCTATGCTTAAACGCGAAAGGAGAGCAAAATGGAAGAATTGTTAATGAATGTAGTAAGACAGATGGCGGAATATCTGGATGAGGAACAGTTGGACAGGCTTCAGAATGTCCTTTATATCCAGTTTCATGGAAAGAAAATTGCAGAGGATAAATATGAGCTGCAGAACACAGGGACTGACGGAGATACACATAAGGTTAAGCTGTTTGTTGCCAGCAAAAAAATCTGTGGCAGGCAGGATAATACCTTAAAGCAGTATCTCAGAGAGATCAGCAGCTGCCGGACAGCAATCAACAAGTGTTTTGATGATATGACGGTTATGGATCTGCGCTGGTATTTCGGGATGCTAAGAGAGCGGCAGGGAATCAGCATGGTAACGCTTCAGAACCGGATGCGTTATCTCAACAGCTTTTGGGAGTTTTTAACAGCCGAAAAAATGGCACAGGAGAATCCTATAAAAAGAATTGGCACATTGAAAATTGAAAGTACAATCAAGCAGGCATACACAAGCAGGGATTTGGAAGCGATGCGTCTTTCCTGCACCAGGACAAGAGACAGAGCCTTGATAGAGTTTCTTTTAAGCACAGGGCTTCGAGTCTCAGAACTGTGCAGCCTTAATGTTGGAGACATTGACCTGTACAAGCAGGAGTTTAAAGTAATGGGAAAGGGACGCAAGGAACGGAAGCTGTATGTAACAGATTCGGCCTGCTTCCATCTGTTCAGGTACTTGCAAGAGCGAATGAAAAAAGAAGGGCTGACTCTGGAACAACTCTCAGAGAAACCTCTGTTTGTAGCAACCAAGAAACCCTATAATCGTATGACTCCGGCAGGAGTGCAGTACCTGTTAAAACAGATAGGAAGGGCCGCAGGAGTGGGGAATGTCCATCCGCACCGATTCAGACGGACTTTTGCGACGGATTTACTGGCAAGAGGAATGCGAATAGAGGAAGTAATGGTTCTGATGGGACACACAAAGATGGAAACGACGTTAATCTATTGTAACATAAAGCAGGATAACGTCAGAGAGTCTTTCAGGCGTTTATCGGCAGCGTAAAAAGCCGGGTAAATAAGATTTTTTAGGCCGGCCTGCGGGGTGGCCTTTTTGAGATCCAATCAGAAAAGAGAGAGGAGAAGGAAGCGGGAAAAAGTGAAGAAAAAGCTGGAAACAAAGTAAGATTTTGACAATGAAATTATGATTTTATTCGGCAGCTATATAGGCTGCAGAGAAGC
>ULZI01016290.1_pt1 | contig 10098 bp, 6 predicted proteins | sample 1962991 | NCBI WGS metagenome assembly ULZI01 (sample SAMEA4835886, study PRJEB28245) | human gut metagenome | biome: gut microbiome; material: fecal sample | place: Denmark | collected 2008 | reverse complement strand
CCCATGCCGGTGAAGAAGGGGCGTGACTTTAGCGAAATGTTGCCGTCGCGACAACCGGAATATGAAAGCAAAGCGTAACGTCTGAATAACGTTTATGCTGAAAGCGGATTAACAAGGAGATGCGATGTATACCCTGAACTGGCAGCCGCCGTATGACTGGTCGTGGATGTTGGGATTTCTCGCCGCCCGTGCAGTGAGTGGTGTGGAAACGGTCGCGGACAGTTATTATGCCCGTAGTCTGGCGGTGGGCGAATATCGCGGCGTGGTGACTGCTATTCCGGATATAGCCCGCCATACTCTGCACATAAATTTAAGTGCAGGTTTAGAACCCGTTGCCGCTGAGTGTCTGGCGAAAATGAGCCGCCTGTTTGATCTGCAATGTAACCCGCAGATTGTTAACGGTGCGTTGGGCAAGTTAGGCGCGGCGCGGCCCGGATTGCGTTTACCCGGCTGTATTGATGCTTTTGAGCAGGGTGTGCGGGCGATTTTAGGCCAACTGGTGAGCGTGGCGATGGCGGCAAAATTGACTGCCAAAGTTGTACAGCTTTATGGCGAACGGCTGGATGATTTTCCGGAGTATATCTGCTTCCCCACGCCTCAGCGGCTGGCAGCAGCCGACCCGCAGGCATTAAAAGCGTTAGGCATGCCGTTGAAACGGGCAGAGGCACTGATTCATCTGGCAAATGCGGCGCTGGAGGGCAGCTTACCAATGACAATTCCGGGCGATGTGGAGCAGGCGATGAAAACGCTGCAAACTTTTCCGGGTATCGGGCGCTGGACGGCGAATTATTTCGCTTTGCGTGGCTGGCAGGCGAAAGATGTTTTTCTGCCGGATGATTATCTGATTAAACAGCGATTTCCGGGGATGACACCGGCACAAATCCGCCGTTATGCCGAGCGCTGGAAGCCCTGGCGTTCTTATGCGCTGTTGCATATCTGGTATACGGAAGGCTGGCAACCAGACGGAACGGACGAATTGTAGGCCTGATGCGTCGCATCAGGCAATGGGCAAACGCTCCCTCAGTTAATCGCGAAATAACTGCTATTCACCAGCAAATCCAGCGGTTGGGCATCGGCAATCACATCACCATAAATCAGATCGACGCCGATGCCAGAAAGCGTATCCATCACTAAGGGTAAAACGACTGGCCCGGCGATGGTTTTCATCCCGAGTCGCTGAGCGTGCCCCTGAATAATCGTAATCAGCATCTCATCCATCAAATTACCCTGCACGTTGGCGCATAACTCACCATCAAGTAGCAGGTAATCTGCCATATTCGCTTTCAGCGAGTTGAAGATTTGCAGATCGCGGCCCACCTGGCTGAGCACTATCCGACATCCCGCCAGCCGCAGTTTTTGCACGCTTTCTGCGTGATCTAAAATCGCGTCTGCCGGAATAATCAGATGTAATAACCGTGGTGGTAGAGGGCTATTTTCCAGCTGCTCAAGCAGATCATTCACCAGCGTGGCGCTACTCAAACCGGCAACGGAAAGGGGGAGGGCGATGCTTATGCCTTTACTGGCAACCGCTTTTGCGGCCAGCTGGAAAAATTCGTGGAATACCCGTCGGTCAAGAGCATGGCTAAGTGCCGGATCGCTGAAGCTACGACGAAATTTTTGTTCATCAATAATCTCGCCTTCGCAACTCCAGAGTTTAAGCGAAATCAGCCACAAATTACGCGCTTCCGGGATCCGCGGCGAAGCGACACCGTGGGCCATCATCATCAACTGATTCTCTTTAATCATCCGCCACTGTTCATCAAGCGACATCGCCGCCCGTTCGCTATGTGCGGCAGCTTGCTGTGGTTCGTAAACCGTCACCCGGCCCCGTCCACCATTTTTGGAGGCATAACAGGCGATATCAGCCTGCGACATCACTTCTGCCGCCTGATGATTGTTGTCATCAATCAAGGTAATCCCGGCACTGGCACCTACCCGATGCACACGGCCTTCCCATATAAAGTGATAGTCATTCACGGCACTGATAATGCGTGTAGCGATAAAACGCGCGCTTTCAACATTACAGTCTGGTAGCAGCAGACCAAATTCATCCCCACCGAGTCGCGCCAGCACGTCGCTGGAACGCAGCATACTCAGCATCAACGACGCCAGTTCGCGCAGCAAAGCGTCGCCCGCCGCATGCCCGGCGCTGTCATTCACCGCTTTAAAGCGATCAAGATCGATAAACACCAGGGCATGTCGCTGATGTGTACTGTTTACCGTTTGCAGCAGCATACGCAGTTGCTTCTCAAAACTGGCGCGATTGGCGAGATGCGTCAGTGCATCATGGGAGGCGCTGTAGCTCAGCTGGCGCAGCATTTTGCGTGATTCGGTAACGTCCTGAATCACCAGAACCGAACCAATATTGCTGCCGTCCAGAGTACTTAACGGCGTAATACTGTAATGCACGTCGTAGCTGCCGCCGCTCCGGCAGTGCAACACCACATCTTGTTCAATCGCGGAACGTGAGGTGTCGGCACTGTAAATGTTCTCCATCAGGGGACCATTGTCGCCAAAGGTAATATGCAACACCGTCAGGAGCGGAACACCTAATGCTTCTTCCTGCGTCCAGCCGCTCATCTTCTCCGCCACTGGATTCATAAAGGTAATTTTCATTGCCATATCAATACAGACCACGGCTTCGCCGATGGAGTCCAGCGTTATGTGCAGGCGCTCTTTTTCCTGAAACAATGCCTCGTTAAGCTGTTTAACCTCAGTCATATCCATATTAATGCCGAGCAGGCGTTCGACTTCGCCTTCTTTATTCAGTACCCGGTTGGCGAGGGCGCGGATATGGCGAATACCGTCTTTTACGGTAATGCGAAATTCCAGTTTAAAGGGCGAGCGTGATTGCAACGAATCACGAATCACTTTTTCGGCATGCTGGCGATCTTCCGGCAGCACGCACTCGTACCACACCTGCCAGTTCGGTTTGATATGTGGAGGAATTTCATACAGCTCGAACATCCGCTTATCCCAGCTAAAAATATTCGGCTTCAACTCCCACTCCCAGATGCCAATCCCGCCCGCTTCGTTAGCCAGCGTGATGCGCTCCATCAGTTGCTGATTCACCTGTTCGGTGCGTTTTAGCTCGTTAATGTCTTCAATCTGAGCGATAAAATAGAGCGGCGTGCCATCCGTGTGGCGCACCAGTGAGACGGCAAGCAACGCCCAGACAACATCGCCATTGCGGTTGTAGTAGCGTTTTTCCATTGAATAGGTGTTTATTTCACCGCTTATCAGCTTTTCAACCTGTTGGAGATCTTTATTGAGATCCTCCGGCCAGGTCAGTTGCTGAAAGGTGAGTCCGCGCAGCTCTTCCTGACTGTACCCGAGAAACTGGCAGAGCGCTTTGTTGGTTTGCAGCCATTGTCCCTCGGTGCCCACTAACGCCATACCGATAGCGGAATATTCCATGGCGTTCCGAAAACGGGTTTCGCTTTCGGAAATGTGTTTGCGTTCCGCACGAAAGGCATACATCACCATCGTCATGATGTTGGCGGGCAGCAGGATCAGCAAAAACGGTAGCCACGGCATATGGCTCATCAGGTATGTACGCGGCGTAGCAAGCAGGGAGGGATCCGCGGCCATCATCAGCGACACCATCATCACCGTGGTAAGGAAGATCAAAAAGGCTTCCATTCGTGGCAGGCGCACGGCGCTCCACATCAACAGCACAATAATGAAAGTAAAAGGCCACGGCAGATACAGCATCGAAAGCCAGCTTAACGTCAGTGTGATGGCTAACGTGAGCAGCGACTCAAAAAGCAACCGTGGGTTGCGATGGCGCAGCAGATAGTGTGGTTTAAATAACAATCCCAGCGGCACCAGTGCCAGAGCGCCGATGGATTCTGACAGTACCCATATCAAAAATGCCCTGAGAGGATCGTCTCCGGGCGTCAGCAGGACAACCAGAACACCCCCTAGCAGAGGCGGAACAATGGCGCTGCCGAATGCCAGACGCAGCCAGTCAGCCAGATTTTGCAAGGGGTTATACCACGGCAGCAATTTACGTAGCAGCACTGCCCCGACCACGGCTTCAACAATATTGATGGTCGTCCAGGTCATGTTCAGCGAGCTGGTGGAAAAAAGCAGGATGGATGCGGCGATATTTCCCAGCGAGCAGCTCAGCGCAATTCCCGGCCACATGCGCCCGGCATGGCGATAAAACGCCACCATCATGATGGACGTCGGGAACCACAGTGGGGCGAGTTGGGTGCCAAACTGCGAAAGCTCAAGCGAGAAAAGGGTAAAGATAAACGAGACTAAACCTAAACTGACCAGGTGAAGCAGCGGGTGGGGCAGGGCAATTAATACATGCTGTGATTGTTTGCTCATTACCGCTTTATCCGCAAGACCAGGTCGCCAGTATTCGTTTCTGTGTTTATGCTAGTACAAAAGTTTTACATTTTATATGCGAATTGCTCATAAAGTGACGTAAAGGCGGATAATTTGCGCAACTGCGTATAACATTTTTTACCTTGTATAAAACTGATCAACGTAATTTGCCACCGGGAATTCTTCGTCAACAATTAACTCTGAGCGCGCGGCAACGCTATTCGACTGGTATCAGGCGGATGAAATCCCTATAATTGCCGCGTTTGGCGCTTCGTCGCCCCCTTCCTAACATCCAGGTTAATCAGGTCGCTAAATATATGACTGATCAGTCTCATCAGTGCGTCATTATCGGTATCGCTGGCGCATCGGCTTCCGGCAAGAGTCTTATTGCCAGTACCCTTTATCGTGAATTACGTGAGCAAGTCGGTGATGAACACATCGGCGTAATTCCCGAAGACTGCTATTACAAAGATCAAAGCCATCTGTCGATGGAAGAACGCGTTAAGACCAACTACGACCATCCCAGCGCGATGGATCACAGCCTGTTGCTTGAGCATTTACAAGCGTTGAAACGCGGCTCGGCAATTGACCTGCCGGTTTACAGCTATGTTGAACATACGCGTATGAAAGAAACGGTGACGGTTGAGCCGAAGAAGGTCATCATTCTCGAAGGCATTTTGTTGCTGACGGATGCGCGTTTGCGTGACGAACTTAACTTCTCCATTTTCGTTGATACCCCGCTGGATATCTGCCTGATGCGCCGCATCAAGCGTGACGTTAACGAGCGTGGGCGTTCAATGGATTCCGTGATGGCGCAATATCAAAAAACCGTGCGCCCGATGTTCCTGCAATTCATTGAGCCTTCTAAACAATATGCGGACATTATCGTGCCGCGCGGCGGGAAAAACCGCATCGCGATCGATATATTGAAAGCGAAAATAAGTCAGTTCTTTGAATAAGCTTGATAAATTGTGTACCGTTCAGTGATAACCTGGTATGCCCTTGACGTAATTGGCGTTAAGGGAGTGATGCGCGAAAGGAGAAAATGCCATGCGTCTGTGTGACCGAGATATTGAAGCCTGGCTTGATGAAGGCCGTTTGTCGATCAACCCACGTCCGCCAGTGGAGCGTATTAACGGCGCGACGGTGGATGTACGCCTGGGCAATAAATTTCGTACCTTCCGTGGTCACACGGCAGCGTTTATCGATCTGAGCGGTCCCAAAGATGAAGTGAGCGCCGCGCTTGACCGCGTGATGAGCGATGAGATCGTTCTCGACGAGGGCGAGGCGTTCTATCTTCACCCAGGAGAGCTGGCGCTGGCGGTGACGCTGGAGTCGGTGACGCTGCCAGCCGATCTGGTGGGCTGGCTGGACGGGCGTTCCTCTTTGGCGCGTCTGGGGCTGATGGTGCACGTCACCGCGCACCGTATCGATCCGGGCTGGTCTGGTTGCATTGTGCTGGAGTTCTACAACTCCGGTAAGCTGCCGCTGGCGCTGCGTCCGGGCATGTTAATTGGTGCGCTGAGCTTTGAGCCGCTTTCCGGCCCGGCGGCGCGACCTTACAACCGCCGTGAAGATGCGAAATATCGCAACCAGCAGGGCGCGGTAGCCAGCCGAATCGATAAAGACTAATTCAGGCCCATTGAGGATACCATGAGACGATTTCTGACGACGCTGATGATACTCCTGGTCGTGCTGGTGGCCGGGTTATCTGCGTTAGTGTTGCTGGTGAATCCGAATGATTTCCGCGACTATATGGTCAAGCAAGTTGCTGCACGTAGCGGTTATCAATTGCAGCTCGACGGGCCACTGCGTTGGCACGTCTGGCCGCAGCTTAGTATCCTCTCCGGGCGAATGTCTCTCACCGCCCAGGGTGCAAGCCAGCCACTGGTTCGCGCCGACAACATGCGTCTGGACGTGGCGCTTTTACCACTACTGAGTCATCAACTGAGCGTTAAGCAGGTGATGCTAAAAGGGGCAGTGATCCAACTGACGCCGCAGACGGAAGCGGTGCGCAGTGAAGACGCTCCGGTTGCACCGCGCGACAATACCTTGCCGGATCTGTCAGACGATCGCGGATGGTCGTTTGATATATCCAGTCTTAAGGTGGCGGACAGCGTGCTGGTGTTCCAGCATGAAGATGACGAGCAGGTGACAATCCGCAATATTCGCCTGCAAATGGAACAAGATCCCCAACATCGTGGTTCATTTGAGTTCTCCGGGCGGGTTAATCGCGATCAGCGCGATCTCACGATATCCCTTAACGGTACGGTAGATGCTTCTGATTATCCGCATGATTTAACGGCGGCTATTGAACAAATTAACTGGCAGTTGCAGGGTGCAGATTTACCAAAACAAGGTATTCAGGGGCAGGGGAGTTTCCAGGCCCAGTGGCAGGAGTCATATAAACGCCTTTCATTTAACCAAATCAGCTTGACCGCCAATGACAGCACGCTGAGCGGGCAAGCACAGGTCACGCTGACAGAGAAACCTGAATGGCAGCTGAGACTGCAATTTCCGCAACTGAATCTTGACAACCTCATCCCGCTTAATGAAACAGCGAATGGTGAAAACGGTGCCGCGCAGCAGGGGCAGAGCCAATCAACATTGCCGCGCCCGGTCATTTCTTCGCGTATTGATGAACCGGCATATCAGGGACTGCAAGGCTTTACGGCTGATATTTTGTTGCAGGCCAGTAACGTGCGCTGGCGCGGAATGAATTTTACAGATGTTGCCACGCAAATGACCAACAAGTCGGGTTTGCTGGAAATTACTCAACTGCAGGGCAAGCTTAACGGTGGACAGGTTTCACTGCCGGGCACGCTGGACGCGACATCAATAAATCCGCGGATAAACTTCCAGCCACGGCTGGAAAACGTTGAGATTGGTACCATTCTGAAGGCGTTTAACTATCCGATTTCGTTGACCGGAAAAATGTCACTGGCTGGTGATTTCTCCGGTGCTGACATAGATGCCGACGCATTCCGCCACAACTGGCAAGGACAGGCACATGTCGAAATGACCGACACGCGCATGGAAGGGATGAACTTCCAGCAGATGATTCAGCAAGCGGTAGAACGTAATGGTGGTGATGTGAAGGCCGCTGAAAACTTCGATAACGTAACGCGTCTTGACCGCTTTACCACCGATTTGACGTTGAAGGATGGCGTCGTGACGTTAAACGACATGCAAGGTCAATCGCCTGTGCTGGCGCTGACAGGGGAAGGCATGTTGAATCTGGCAGATCAAACCTGCGACACCCAGTTTGATATTCGGGTCGTGGGTGGCTGGAACGGGGAAAGCAAACTGATTGATTTCCTCAAAGAAACGCCAGTACCGCTGCGGGTTTATGGCAACTGGCAGCAACTCAATTACAGTCTGCAAGTGGATCAGTTACTGCGCAAACATCTACAGGACGAAGCGAAACGTCGCCTGAATGACTGGGCCGAGCGGAATAAAGATTCCCGCAATGGCAAAGATGTGAAGAAGTTGCTGGAGAAGATGTAGGTTACCAGGTGACCTGTCCTGTAGGCCTGATAAGACGCGTAAAGCGTCGCATCAGGCGTTCGTGGCGGCACCATTATATTCTGAATATGTAAGATCGAAGGCTGTTCCGTTCACTTGATGTTCCTCACTACTATGGAACGCTCAAGCCGGTGAACGTGCCAGGGTGGCTCAATCGCCACCACCCTGGCAACCCGGGCTCCCGGCGGTAAATCGCCGCTGGCGCGGTTCCCTCATCTTATTCCTTTCGGCTATCGGGTAAAATGACCGATACCATCACACCTCGTACTCCAACTCGCCATCCTTATGCAGCGGAATAATCTGCACCTTCTGCACGCGATGGCTTTCCACCTGCAACGTTTTAAGCAAATAATCCCCCACCTGAACTTCTTCGCCAGGTTTTGGAATACGCTGTAAATATTCCATCAACAGCCCGGCAATGGTGTGATATTCACGTTTTTCATCCAGCGGCAGCGGCACATATTGCACCAGATCTTCCAGCGGCATATGACCATTCGCCGTCCAGGAACCGTCCGCATTCTTCTGAATATCATGGCGGGCGTCGATCTCTTCCACTTCGTTCGGTAAGTTACCGGCAATGGTTTCAGTGACGTCACTTAATGTCACAATCCCTTCCACCGAGCCAAACTCATCCACCACAAAAGCAAAGTGCGTGCGGGCATTACGGAACTGCTCCAGGGCAGGTAACAACGGCAAGGTTTCCGGGAACACCAGCGGCTGGCGAATCAACACCCGCAGGTTGAGCGGTTCGCCGCGCAGTGACTGTTGTAGCAGGTCGATAACGTGAACAACACCGAGCAAATCTTCTGCATCATCACCATCAGTAACCACCAGCCGCGTATGCTGATTTCGCTCCAGTAACTGGCGGATCTCGTCTTCCGGCGCGTTGAGATCGATATGCTCAATATCGTGGCGCGACGTCATAATGCTGCTGACGGTACGCTGGTTAAGATTAAGTACCCGCTCAATCATCCGCCGTTCCTGCGGATTAAAGATCTGCTGGTTACCATGATCCACCAGCATGGACGCGGTTTCGGCGTCCAGTTCCGCATTTTCTTTTTGCCCGCTAAGCAGGCGCATTACCGCTTCGGTAGTCCGCTGGCGTAGCGTCTGGTTAGCGGAAAGAAAACGTCGCCGGTTAAAGATAGCCAACTGATTGAGCGCCTCGATCATCACTGAGAAACCAATGGCAGCGTACAGGTAGCCTTTCGGAATGACGAAGCCGAAACCTTCTGCCACCAGGCTAAAGCCAATCATCAACAGGAAGCTTAAGCAGAGAATAACGATCGTCGGGTGGCTATTAACGAACTGGGTTAACGGCTTGCTTGCCATCAACATCAGGCTGATAGCGATAACCACGGCGGCCATCATGACCAGTAAATGGTCGACCATCCCGACGGCGGTAATCACCGAGTCGAGTGAGAAGATGGCGTCCAGCACCACAATTTGCGTCACCACGCCCCAGAACTTCGCACCTTTGCGTTGTGTGGGATTATTGCTGTCTTTCCCTTCCAGCCGTTCGTTCAGCTCCATCGTGGCTTTGAACAACAGGAAGAAACCACCAAACAGCATGATTAAGTCGCGGGCGCTAAAGGTAAACGAGCGGAAGCTGAACAGCGGTTGAGTCAGGGTGACCAGCCAGGAGATTGACGCCAGCAGTAACAGGCGCATTAACATCGCCAGCAACAGCCCGGTAACCCGTGCGCGGTCGCGCTGCTTCGGCGGTAGTTTTTCGGCGAGGATGGCAATAAAGACCAGGTTATCAATGCCGAGGACCAGTTCGATCACAATTAGCGTGATTAACCCGGCCCAGATAGACGGATCGGCAATCCATTCCATAGTAAGTACAAAACCTATTCGTTGTATGACAAATGTCACAATTCGATCATGGATAAATCGGGGCAAAAATGCAATGTTGCAGCACTATTTATCTCATATTATTTGAGGTTTATAACCTCACATTATCCCTGAATTAAAAGTGGTAATAATAAAACATTATTTAAGAAATATCGCATGTGGAGACACTATATTAAATATTGTCAACCTGAAGAAACTCCTAAAAACCATATTGAATGACACTTAATATAATTCTTAAAAATAGCCAATTGCCGAATTGTTACCTTGCCTGCTATTCCGTTAGCTGTAACACTTCCTCCTGCATTATTGGAGAGCCAATATTCAATTACCATAATGTCACCTTATATTCGGAAATTAATTTCCGCAATAACCCTTTCT
>ULZI01007195.1_pt1 | contig 10100 bp, 8 predicted proteins | sample 1962991 | NCBI WGS metagenome assembly ULZI01 (sample SAMEA4835886, study PRJEB28245) | human gut metagenome | biome: gut microbiome; material: fecal sample | place: Denmark | collected 2008 | reverse complement strand
ATTTTTTGGCATAAGTTTCTATATTTTTTCATTTATATTCAGCTGTATTCTACTTTTTTTAGTTTGATACATAGATTTATGCATCATCCAAGGAAGTTTTAACTAATTCAACGACTGAAACACGAAAACCAATGTAACTCTGCTTTTTTGTCATTTCACTTTTTTTCATATATTTTCATTTCGAGGCATTGAGCAATTGAGCAGCCGATTATTTAAGGGGATTTTCTCTGATAATAATACAAATGCCGCAGAACCATGCTGGACTTACAGCATTGCTCTGCGGCATTTATCCTATTTTAAGTTTTTAACTTAGTTTGAAAATGTCCTTCATTGTTATTAAGCCTGATATCCTCATAACAGACACCGTTCCATTTATCCCCAATAAAACCATTTTGGTTTATCTACATAATTCTCACATTCTTAAGCGCCCCGGTCTTGGAAAACTGGGTCCACTCACACACGTTTACCGCGTGGTCTCCTATCCGTTCCAGATACTTGGCCACCATCAGCAGGTCAATTCCCTGGTCCGCCTGGTCCGGCGAGGATTTAAGCAGATGAATCACGTCGTCCTTCACCTGATTGAACAGTGTATCCACCTCGTCATCCCGTTCAATGATTTCCATGGCAGAATCTAAATCCTGGTTGATGAATGCTTCTATGGCGTCATGAACCATTGCGTTGGCGGAAGCCGCCATAACCGGAAGATGCTTAACAATGTGGTATGCGTGCTCGCTTTTTATCCTCAGAATCAGCTCAGCGATATCCGAGGCATGGTCCCCTATGCGCTCCAGGTCAGTCACCACCTTGAGGGCAGTGGATACCTGGCGCAGATCGCTGGCAACCGGCTGCTGGCGCAGTATCAGGGACAGGCATCTGGACTCGATAGCCCGCTCCATATCATTGACGGTCCTGTCGCCCTTAATCACATCCTCAGCCATCGTATAATCCTGGTCCTCAAATGCCATGAAGGTCTGCTCAATAGCGCTCTCCACCATATGGGCCATTTCTTTTAAATCCTGTTTTAGTACTTCTAACTCATGTTCGTACGTAACCCTAACGCTCAATCTGATACCTTCCTTCCGCCATTATCCGAAACGGCCTGTTATATAGTCTTCTGTCCTCTTATCCTTCGGCATGGTGAAAAGTTCGTCCGTAGTCGCATACTCCACCACCTCTCCCACCAGGAAAAATGCAGTGTGGTCCGCTATACGCGTGGCCTGCTGCATGTTATGGGTCACAATGGCCACTGTATATTTACTCTTTAGATCATCCATCAGATCCTCAATCTTCAGAGTGGATATGGGGTCCAGGGCAGACGTGGGTTCATCCATGAGAAGGACTTCCGGCTCCACGGCCAGAGCCCTGGCGATACAGAGGCGCTGCTGCTGTCCGCCGGACAGTCCCAGGGCTGATTTCTTCAGCCGGTCAGAGACCTCATCCCACAGAGCCGCTCCCTTAAGGCTGTTCTCCACAATCTCATCCAGCTGGGCCTTATTCTTAATGCCATGGATTCTCGGCCCATAGGCAATGTTGTCATAGATACTCATGGGAAAGGGGTTGGGCTGCTGGAATACCATGCCTATTTTCTTTCTCAGCAGGGTGGTATCCACCTGGGAATCGTAAATATCCTCATCATCCAGGAGAACAGTCCCATCGATCTTAACGCCCGGCACCAGGTCATTCATGCGGTTCAGTGTCTTCAGGTAAGTGGACTTGCCGCAGCCTGACGGCCCTATGAAGGCTGTAATCTTATGTTCATACAAATCAAGGTTTATATTTTTAAGGGCATGATTCTCCCCGTAGTACAGGTTCAGGTTCCGGGTTGAAATCTTTGTTTTGCTTTCCACGCTTTCTCTCCTTTGCTAATTGAAATGGTCCGCCCCATCCCTATGCCCCGGCTTCCACATTGAACCGGTGGGACATGTATTTTGCCAGACCGTTGATTCCCAGCACAATTACCAGAAGGACCACGGCCACACCAAAGGCCTCATTATATTTTGCTTTCTGCATAAACAGATAAAGCTGTATGGTAAGGGTTCCTCCTGATTCAAATATTTTGGAAAACAGATTCTTTGGAAGGTAATAACCGCTTCCCGCCGTAAACAGCAGAGCTGCCGACTCTCCCACAATTCTTCCGATAGCCAGGATTATACCTGTGAGAATTCCCGGCATGGCACTGGGAAGCAGGATAGTCCGTATCATGTACCACTTTGTAGCTCCGATTCCAAGGGCGCCATGGCGGTAGCTGTCCGGCACAGTCTTAAGCGCCTCCTGGGTGGTCCTGGTTATAAGGGGCAGAATCATAATGGTCAGGGTCAGGGCTCCTGTAAGGATAGAATATCCCAGTCCCAAAGCATTTCCAAAAAACACCATTCCAAACAAGCCGAATATAATGGACGGAATACCGGACAGGGTTTCTGTGGTAAACTCAATCAGCCGCACCACTTTTCCCGGCTTTGCGTATTCGTTCAGGTATACGGCGGAGCCAATGCCCAGGGGCGTGGCGATGAGCAGGGTAATGATTACAATGTACAGTGTGTTTATAATATTTCCCAGGATTCCAAAGGTTCCCTTTGTGGCGCTGGAGGCAGTACTCAAAAATGCCCATGTCACATGCGGGATTCCGCGCACGAACACATACCCCATGATGCCTGCCAGAAGAAGGATGGAGAAACCCGCGCAGGTATATATGATGACCGTAAGAAACACATCCAGGCCGCGCACGCGCCTGCCGTATATACTGTCCTGTACAACGGAGTCCTTATGAACCCGGACTGCAATATCATTTGTCATTCCTGTTTCCCCCTCTCTTTAAAATCCTGGTCAGGCTTATGTTGATAATCATAATGAATGCAAACAGTACCAGACCAATGGTGAAAAGCACCTGTCTGTGAAGACCCGAGGCATACCCCATCTCCGATACAATGGCTGTTGTGAGGAAACGCACAGAGCTAAAGGGAAGAGGCAGGTTTACGGAGCTTCCCGACACAAGGCTGATGGCCATGGCTTCACCGATTGCCCTGCCTGTACCCAGCACAACGGCTGTTATGATACCGGATTTGGCCGCAGGCACAATTACCTGGAATATGGTCTGTATCTTTGTGGCGCCCAGAGCCAGGGACGCGCTCTTTAGATGGGCCGGCACGGACCTGAGGGCAGATTCGCTGATGTTTATGACCGTGGGGAGGATCATCAGGGCCAATACCAGCACAGCTGATATAAGATTGGCTCCGCCGGTAAACTGATGTGTTTCAGACCCTTTAAACAGCATCAGTTCCATTTTGTACATCAGGGGGTTAAGAATCAGGATTCCCAGCAGGCCGTATATGACAGAGGGGATTCCGGCCAGAAGCTCTACCGCCGGACGGACCATGTCGCTCAGCCGTTTGGGGGCTACCTCCGCCAGGAATATGGCTGTCATGACGCCGATAGGAACTCCAATCAGAATTGCCAGAAAGGTTCCCACAATGGAGGTCAGTATGACAAACAGTATACCGAAGCTGGGGGATGCGGCTGCGGGCTGCCACACGGTCCCAAACAAAATTTCCAGCAGCCCCACTTTAAACAGCGCAGGCGTACCGCTGATAAGCATATACAGTGTGATGGAGGCAACAGCCAATACGGCGAAAAAGCCGCAGGCAGTAAAGATGCCCTGTGCAGCTTTTTCGACGGTGGACTTGCTGCCATGACAGGATCGTATGGAAAATGTCTCCGCTCTCATGCAGGAAGTCTCCTTTCTCTATTCCGATTATTTGTCAACTGCAATCAGTCCCACGGACTTCACTATCTCCGTGCCTTCTTCTGAGTAGATATAATCGAAGAGGGCTTTTACAAGGTCATTCTGCTCGCTTATTTCTCCCTTGGTAGCCATTACAAACGGACGGCTTAAGAAGTAGGAGCCTGCCTTGATGTTTTCCTCTGTAGGCTCAGCGCCTTCCAGCTTCACAGCCTTTACTGTGTCGTCCAGTACATCCAGTGAAACATAGCCAATGGCGCCTGGTGTGGAGGCCACCTTTGCCATCACTGCGCCGGTGCTGTCCAGCTCATTGCTGTATTTGCACACGTCCTCCAGCTCTAACAGCTCCTCGAAGGCACTTCTGGTACCGGAACCTGATTCACGTCCAACCACTACAATGGGAGCGTCATTTCCGCCTGCATCCTTCCAGTTAGTGATTTTTCCTTCATAGATATCGGACAGCTGCTGTTTGGTCAGGTCCTCCACCGTATTGGCAGCATCAACCACCACTGCGATTCCGTCAATGGCAACAATGTTTTCCGCTACGCCGTCAGCCTTCTCCTCATCCTTTAAATTCCTGGAAGAATTGCCGATATCAGCTGTCCCGTTGCTGACAGCCTCCACTCCTGCGCCGGATCCAACGAATTCAGCGGTCACCGTCACACCTGGGTGCTTCTCCATAAAGGACTCGCTGAGCGCATTGGCAAACTTCTCCATGGAAGTGGATCCCACCATACTGATGGTGCCGCTCAAATCAGCGGACGGGGCGTTTTCTGCCTTTGCTGCTTCTGTGTCTTTTGTCTCTCCTGACGCATCAGAAGCCTCTGCGGATGTTTCTGCGGTTGTTGCCGGGGCGGCTGTCCCTGCTGCGGTTGTCTCCGGGGCGCTGCTGCCGCAGCCCGCCAGGATACCCATGGCCAGAACCGCTGTGCCTAACAGTACCGTTAATTTCTTTCCATTCATTCTCATAATACGTTTCCTCCTGAATCATGTCGTTTATTATCATGTTTTTTGTTATCTTTTCTACAGTTTGGAGTATACATAAAATTTACATCCGGAGAAATCATAATATGGTATAGTTTATGTAAAATGTGTGTAAAACCGCAGCCCATGCCCGGCGCCCCCAGAGCCGCCAGAACATATGAAAAAGGTGTCCGCCCCCATGGCAGACACCTTTTTTGTCTCTGTTTTATTCCTGTTTCAGCCCTTACAGACAGCCTCCACTATACGTTCCATCTCTCCCCATTTCTTTTCCATATCCTCCACCAGCCCGAACTGGGTACGGCAGCGATCCAGATTATGCTTCTCCCTGGCTATCTTAAAATAAGTGTCGCCGGACAGATAGTCCGTAAGGAACCGGATTCCGCATTCCAGGGTCATGAGCCTGGCTCCCTGAGGAAGCATCTTAACCTCTGCTTCGGTAAGGCTTCCCGCGCATCCCTCCAGAAATCCTCTGGTATAGATTTCAAAGAGAGGAACGGACAGGGATACCTTGGTTAAATCCGTTTCATCCTCCTCTGCGGTATTGGCGCCAAAGCGGATGGAATCTCCGAAATCAAAGATAGAAAGTCCCGGCATTACCGTATCCAGGTCAATAATGCAGATGGCCTGGCCGGTCTTGTCATCAATCATAATGTTGTTTAATTTGGTATCATTATGGGTCACTCTCAGGGGAAGCTCCCCCTTGGCCAGCATATCCATGGCCAGGCCCATATCCTGCTCCCTGTCCATGACAAACTGAATCTCGTTCTGAACCTCTGACGCCCGGCCGCAGATATCCTCCTCCACTGCCTTCCTGAAAGCCCGGAAGCGTCCCGGAGTGTCATGAAAACCAGGGATAGTCTCTGCCAGCTCTCTGGCCGGATAGTGGGCTAACAGTCTCTGGAAATGCCCAAAGGCCTTCCCGCTCTGGTAAAAGTCCTCCGGCTTCTCCACCAGGTTATAGCAGGTGGCTCCCTCAATGAACAGGTACATCCTCCAGTAATTTCCCCGGCTGTCCACATAGTAAGGGGCTCCCTCCCTGGTCCTGATAAGATTCAGGGTCTCCCGGTCCGGGTCTCCGTTGTTTTTCATGACCTCCTGCCTCAGGAAGGTGGTGACCCCCTCAATATTCCGCATAAGAGATACCGGATCCTGGAAGATATCCGTATTCATCCTCTGAAGAATATAAGGATGTTTCTCACATATGAGACGGAAGGTATCATTGATGTGGCCGCTGCCGTAGCGCTGGCAGCTGATTGCTTCCCCATCCGTGGCAAACGCCGCGGCCGCCTCCTTTAGTAAATGTTTATCCATTTCTCCACTCATTTTACCAGTTCCTCCCAAAGTTTCTCCGGGTACAAGCCCTTATCCTTAAGGTCCTTAATGGCCTTTACCACTGTCTCCTTATCTTCCTTATAGGTAACTCCATACCAGCGGTCCACGCTCTTTAGCACAGTCACCTGGGCCAGGTCTGCCTTGAGAAGTTCATCCACCACAAAGGGCAGGAAATATTCGCACTTCATAGGATTTACAGGAAGGTTTTTATCCAGGAAAGCCCCGAACCGGTTCTCCAGCTCGCCCAGAATACTCTTTGTAAATCCCCACATGTTCATGGAAACAATGGTGGACTCCGGAAGTTCTGTCCAGGTAGCTCCGTCATCCTCTGTATATTCCGCCTGGCTCCCATGCTTTTCAATCCTGGTCCGCTCATGTATATCCACCAGTCGGCTTTTTTCATCTGTCCGGCATACGCCCCTTGCCACATACCCATTCTCTGTCAGGGTATTGTACAGCTTGTAGCCCACCATGGTATATTGGTATCGGTCCGTGTCCTCCACAGAGGACAGCTGGTCATATATCATGTGAAAGGCTTCTTTTCCATAATAATCATCCGCATTGATTACCGCAAAAGGCCCGTCAATCAAAGCACTGCAGCAAAGCACTGCATGACCCGTGCCCCACGGCTTTACCCGGCCCTCAGGCACCTGGTATCCATCCGGAATCTTATCCAGCTCCTGGTAAACATAGGCCACATCCATATATTTACTGATTCGGTTTCCAATGTGAATCTTAAAATCTTCCTCAATGGCCTTCTTGATAATGAATATGACCTTTTCAAATCCCGCTTCCCTGGCATCAAATATGGAAAAATCAATGATGATATTCCCATAAGGGTCCACAGGGTCAATCTGCTTTAATCCGCCGTAACGGCTTCCCATACCGGCCGCCATGATTACTAATACTGGTTTCTGAGACATGCTGTCCTTCCTCCTCACAAGATATATCCTTATTCCTTCACGTTTCCTGTTCTATCCTATCCCTTCACGCCGCCTCCGGTTACGCCTGCTATAATCTTCTCTGACAGGAAGATATACAGGATAAAGGTGGGCAGGAATACAATGACAACAGCAGAGAACATACCGGCCCAGTCACCTGTATATTTCATGGAGTTTATCATGGAATACAACCCCACTGCCACCGGACGTACCTTGTCGGAATTTCCGAATATCAGGGAGATGAAATACTCGTTCCATATATTGATGAAGTTGAATATGGTGACGGTCACGATTCCCGGCTGGGCCATGGGAAGCATAATCAGCCAGAAGGTCTTAACAGGGGGGCAGCCGTCAATGGCAGCCGCTTCCTCAAACGCCCTGGACAGATTGGCAAAAAAGGTGGTCAGGAAAATGGTGGTGTAGGGCACATTGATTCCGATATACAGGAATATCAGGGTGGCCCGGTTGGCCGAAACATTATTAAGGATATTGAGACCTGCCACCACGGCAAACAGCGGAAGCACAATCATGACTACCGGAACACCCATGGACGCCACAAGAGATGACTGTATTAGTTTATTGCACACAAAGTCAAAACGTGACAGCGCATAGGCGGCAGGCGCACAAATCAGTATCAGCAGGGTACAGGATACCGCCGCGTAAAATAAGGAATTGAAGAAAATGGTGGAGACATTGGAATTGACCCATGCCTTCACATAATTTTCTATATGGAATCCGCTATCCAGCAGCTTATTGCTGAATATCTCCTTGGTGGTGGAAAAGCTGGCCAGCAGGACCCAGCCCAGCAGGGCCAGGGTAAACAGAATCCACAGGGTAAGAATCAGGTATCCGGGGGCAAGCTTTAGTTCCTTCTTCCAGCGCACCGGTTCCCTGTGCAGTTTCTCTTTTTTCTGAAATAATCCCGACATATGTTTTCCCCCTTTCCTAGAATTCCAGGTCTTTATCCTGAAGCAGATGGTTGCAGAGCCAGAACACAATAACCACACATACGCTCAGCATCACGCCGACCGCTGCTCCAACCCCGGAATTGCGCTCCGTGACGCTGTTGCCTGCCCCAAATATCTGCATGTACAGATAAACCATGGGGGTAATGGTCTGGGTATCGGCCGTTACCGTGGAGAACAGCTGGGACCATACGAAAAATCCCACACTGGTAACGCTCCACATGGTGACATTGGTTCTGAACACTCCCTTTAACAGTGGTAATGTAATATAGCGGAACTGGTTGAACTTATTGGCCCCGTCCAAAGTGGCCGCCTCAAAATAATCGTCGCTGATGCGCTCAATGCCGCTGGCAAATATCAGCATGTGATAACCCACCATGCCGAAACAGTAGGCCAGGAGCAGAGCCATGAACTTGTGGTCATTATCCAGCCACTGTATCTTTGCCAGGGAATCCAGGCCCAAAGCCTGGAAGAAATTTTTAATCAGTCCGTACTTGGGGCTGTAGACATACTGAAGCCACATGGTCGCCAGGGCCACTGCGCTGACAATATTCGGCAGATAAATCATTGCCCTGAAAAAGCTCTTGAAGCGGATGCCGCTGGTAATGATAACGGCAAACAGCAGCGCCAGGGACATGACGATGATACCGCCGATAAACCATATCCGGGCCAGGTTCCACATGGAGATGCGGAACAAGGTGGTATTTGCCAGCTTCACATAGTTATCAATACCGCTGAAGGTCCATTTTGACATGGGGTCCGTGATTCCCTCAATCTTGAAAAAGCTCATAAGGATAGTCCTGATAATGGGATAAAGGAATACCAGGACGAACATCACCACCGCCGGTGTCATGAACACAATTAACATTCCCTTATTTTTTTTCACGCCGGTTCCTCCTAACATAAACCTGGTCCGGATACGCTCCGGAGCCCAAAAAGAGGCGGCAGCGTTATACGATGCCACCTCATTGTTGCATATTCCGTGGAAAATGTTTTGAATGTGTTTATCTGATTACTTTCCTGCCGCCTGGAGATTGGATACAAATTCATCCGCTGTAATGGCTCCGCTGCAAAGCTTGGTCATGTTCTCTTTGATGATTGGCGTCATATCCACATTGTCCTCTGCGCCGGCAGCCCATGGATAACGTGTCTTTAAGCTCTCCATTACAGGCTTCACGTCTGTAAGCTGTACAGGCCACTCTGAATTGGTGGTATCGGACGGGATTCCCAGGGATTCCTCAGAGAGCTTTTTGTCAAACTCACCCTTGGTAATATAGGTAATCAGCTTAAATGCATCCTCTGCGTGCTGTGAGTTCTTGTTGATAGCCAGTACCTGGCCGCCGTAGTTTGCTGCTTCCGTACCGTCTGTACCGCCTTCCACTGCCGGGTAGCTGAAGCATCCCCACTGGAAGTCATCGCCCGCCATGTTCTTTACTTCGTTTGGAAGCCAGGAACCATTGAGGTACATGGCTGCTGTTCCCAGTGCCAGCTCCTGGTTCTGTCCGGCCGGGAATACGTTGGATGCTATGTTTTCTGAGAAATATCCCTTCTGTGCAAAATCCGCGTAAGCCTTGGCTGTCTCCATCACAGACGGGTCATCCCACTTATTGTTCTTTACAATATCCGATGTCTTGTCGTAGCCGTTGAGTCTGGACATATGGTATCCGAAGAGACAAAGTATGTATGCGTCGTCACATGTAATAGGCGTATAGCCTGCGTCCTTGATCTTCTGGCATGCTGCGTCCAATTCCGCCCAGGTGGTGGGAACAGCGGCCACGCCGGCTTCCTCAAAGATTGCTTTGTTGTAGAAAAACGCAAATACATTAGGCTGATAAGGTATGGACTTAAGGGTTCCCCCTCCCACCTCGCGGCAGGCCTCCATCAGGCTTGCATTGGCAGTGGCGTCATAATCAGATGCCTTAGCCAGTTCCTCCAGATCCATCAGATAAGCGCCCCATGTAGTATTAACACGGTCAATATCCTCGTCAAACAGGTCAATGTTGGTTCCTGCGTCCAGGGCAGGCTGTAATCCCTCGCGGATACCGGTACGTCCCTTGAACTGTACATCTACAGCCACTCCTGTGTCTGCGGAAAACTTGTCAACTGCTTCCTTGATTACCTGGCCCTGAGGCTCTGTGGACT
>ULZI01010408.1_pt1 | contig 10150 bp, 6 predicted proteins | sample 1962991 | NCBI WGS metagenome assembly ULZI01 (sample SAMEA4835886, study PRJEB28245) | human gut metagenome | biome: gut microbiome; material: fecal sample | place: Denmark | collected 2008 | reverse complement strand
AGAGATACATCTTGCCCATGGCAGAGAACCACGTCTCGTGGAGCCGGGTGTCAGCCTCGTAGAGACGGTTGAAGTCCAGCGTTTCGGCCTTGGCCAGCTCGTCGTAGGCGGCGGCACGCTGGCGGATGAGGGCGCGGTGCTCCGGTGTGCAGTGGGGCGCAAAGTCCCGCAGGACCCGGGCCTCTACCGCGATGCGCTCATAGATCAGCTCGTCCACGATGTCCCGGTTCAGCCGGGTGACAGTAGTGCCTTTGTAAGGCACGATCTTCACCAGCCCGTTCTCCTGTAACCGCTGCAGGACCACCCGGATGAGGGAGCGGGGCGCGCCGAAGCGGGTGCAGAGCGGGTTTTCGCTCAGCGAACAGCCGGGCCGGAGGGTCAGATCGATGATCTCCCGCTCGAGGACGGCGTATATTTCAGAATCTGTTTTATACTGTTGTTCCATTGTCGTTTTCCTGTCTGATGCCCCAAGCGGGCCATGTCCCGGGGACCGGGAGGCAGAAGTCCATTACCTTTCCGGTGTCGGGATGGATGAAGCGGAGCTGTGCGCTCTGAAGCGCAATGTCTCCCTTGATGCGGCTGCCGTATTTGCCGTCGCCCCAGAGCGGGTGGCGGCGGGACGCGAACTGCACCCGTATCTGGTGGGTGCGCCCGGTGTGGAGGGTGATGTCCGCAAGGCTGGTGCTGCCGTCCGGGGCGGAGGCAGAAATGCAGTATTCCAGCACAGCCTCCTTCACGCCCTTGCGCGGACGGCTCACCGGAAAAACACGGCCTTTCCGGCTGTCCTTGAATAAGTAGTCCCGCAGGACGCCTTCGGCGGGCAGCTTCTCGTCCGGCCCGCCCGCGATGAGGGCGCGGTATTGTTTCACGAAAGGCGGTGCGTCCGGTGTGCCGGCGTCAGGCTCGGCCCGGCCATCCTGTTCGGCATAAACCTGCTGGCTCTGTGTCACCTGCCGGCTGAGGGCGGCGGCTGCCTGCGGGGTCTTCGCATAGACCATCAGACCCGACACGCCGGTGTCCAGCCGGTGGATGACGCCCACATAGGCGTCGGGCCTGCCCCAGAGCTTCCGCAGGGCGGCGGGTACGCCGTCCTCGCTGGAAAGCCCGGCGGGCTTGTCCAGAACCACGAGGGCTGTATCTTCGTAGAGTATCACAGCCTGCCCTCGTCCACCAGCGCCTTGAGCTTGAGCACGCCCGCGATGGTCTTGCCGTCCTTGATCTCGCCGCTCATGACCATCTCGTAGGCTTTTGCCAGCGGGATGCGGTCGGGCGTCAGGAACTCATCGTCGTCCAGATGCATCTGGGTGGTGTGCAGGCCGGTGGCCACCCACATATAGATGATCTCGGTGTCATAGCCCACCGTGGGGTAGAACTCGCCCAGCGGGGTGTAGTGGTCGGCGGTCAGGCCGCACTCTTCGCCCAGCTCCCGCTTGGCGGCTTCGAAGGGGTCTTCGCCCTTTTCCAGCTTGCCGGCGGGCAGCTCCCACAGCTCCTGCTGCATGGCGTAGCGGAACTGGCGCACCATGCAGAGGGTGCCGTCCTCAAAATACGGTACGATGCAGGCCCCGCCGTGGTGGTGGACCACCTCCCGGATAGAAGTCTCGCCGTTTTCCAGCAGAGCCACGTCTTTGGTCAGCGTGACCACCCGGCCTTCAAAGAGAACTTCGCTCGAGAGCGTCTTTTCAAAATGTGCAGCATCCATCGTTTTGTGCCTGTCCTTCCCTGCGCTGTGCGGCGCATGATACTATAGATAAAGTTTACGGCAGAATCTGTACAAATGTCAATTATAAATTTAGAATTTTGTAAGAAAAAGCCTCATGGATACTGGATTTTGGAGCATAACACCGTCATGGATGCAGCAAAGAACACATCTGTAAAAAAGCGCTAAAAAATTTCTTGAATTTTTGTTGTGTTTTTACAGTCGGTTTGCGTTGCCTTTACCGGCGGAATTTGCTATTATATTAGATGAGCAATAGTGCCTTCATGGGGTTCTCCGGCCCCGGGCAGGGCTATTGCCCTTGATGAGCGTGTGCTTTTGTGGAGTTCTCCGGCTCCGGCGAAGTGCGGCGCTTATCAGTTGAGCAATACGTTTTTTAAGGGAGTTCTCCGGCTCCGGCAAAAAGACGTTTGCCCCGCGCAGAAGGTACCAAATTCTGAATGGAGGAAGAAAAATGCCTAGAGCAAAGCAAACCATGGATGGCAATACCGCTGCCGCTCATGTAGCATATGCCTACACGGACGTGGCTGCCATCTACCCCATTACCCCCTCTTCTCCGATGGCTGACTCTGTGGACCAGTGGTCCGCTCAGGGCCAGAAGAACATCTTCGGCAACCAGGTCAAGGTCGTCGAGATGGAGTCTGAGGCAGGCGCTGCAGGCGCTGTGCACGGCTCTCTGGGTGCAGGTGCTGTTACCACCACCTTCACCGCTTCTCAGGGCCTGCTGCTGATGATCCCCAACATGTACAAGATCGCTGCTGAGCAGCTGCCCTGCGTGTTCGATGTTTCTGCACGTACCGTTGCTACCCAGTCCCTGAACATCTTCGGTGATCACAGCGACGTTATGGCATGCCGCCAGACCGGCTTCGCAATGCTGGTCGAGAGCAGCGTGCAGGAAGTCATGGACCTGTCCCCTGTTGCCCATCTGGCAGCGATCGAGGGCAAGGTCCCCTTCCTGAACTTCTTCGACGGCTTCCGTACTTCTCACGAGTACCAGAAGATCGAGAAGTGGGACTACGCCGACCTGAAGGAAATGTGCAACATGGAGGCTGTCGAGGAGTTCCGTGCAAAGGCTCTGAACCCCGAGCACCCCAAGATGCGCGGTTCCCACGAGAACGGCGACGTGTTCTTCCAGCATCGTGAGGCCTGCAACTCTGTCTACGACGCACTGCCCGCAGTCGTCGAGAAGTACATGGCCAAGATCAACGAGAAGCTGGGCACCAACTACGACCTGTTCAACTACTACGGCGCACCCGATGCCGATCGCGTCATGATCGCTATGGGCTCTGTCTGCGACGTTGCTGACGAGGTCATCGATTACCTGAACGCTAAGGGCGAGAAGGTCGGTATCATCAAGGTCCGCCTGTACCGTCCCTGGGTGTCCTCCGCTCTGCTGAAGGTCCTGCCTGCTACCGCTAAGAAGGTCGCAGTTCTGGACCGCACCAAGGAGCCCGGCTCTCTGGGCGAGCCCCTGTACCTGGATGTCGCAGCTACCCTGCGTGAGGCTGGCAAGAATGATGTCATCCTGACCGGCGGCCGTTACGGTCTGGGCAGCAAGGACACTCCCCCGTCCTCCATCTTCGCTCTGTTCAAGGAGCTGGAGAAGGATCAGCCGAAGGAGCGCTTCACCCTCGGCATCACCGATGATGTCACCGGCCTGTCTCTGCCTGAGGTCAAGCCCGCTCCCATCACCGCAGCAGCTGGCACCAAGGAGTGCAAGTTCTGGGGTCTGGGCGGCGACGGTACCGTCGGTGCGAACAAGAACTCCGTCAAGATCATCGGCGACCACACTGATAAGTATGTTCAGGCATACTTCCAGTATGACTCCAAGAAGACCGGCGGCGTGACCATCAGCCACCTGCGTTTCGGCGACAAGCCCATCCGCAGCCCCTACTACATCAACCAGGCTGACTTCGTGGCCTGCCACAACCCCGCTTACATCCACATGGGCATGAAGATGGTCCAGGATGTCAAGCCCGGCGGCGTGTTCATGATCAACTGCCAGTGGAACGATGAGGAGCTGGGCCATCACCTGAACGCTGAGGCCAAGAAGTACATCGCTGACAACAACATCCAGCTGTACACCATCAACGCTATCGATAAGGCTATCGAGATCGGTATGGGCAAGCGCACCAATACCATCCTGCAGTCCGCTTTCTTCAAGCTGGCTGACGTTATGCCCATCGAGGACGCCGTCAACTTCATGAAGCAGGCAGCTCAGAAGAGCTACGGCAAGAAGGGTCAGGACGTCGTTGAGATGAACTGGAAGGCCATCGATGCCGGTGTTGACGCCATCCACAAGGTGGACGTCCCCGCTTCCTGGTCCAACCCCGAGGCCGATCCCGCTCCGAAGGAGCTGGCTGGCCGTCCCGAGCTGGTCAAGCAGATCCGCGACGTCATGGAGCCCATCGCTCGTATGGACGGCGACAGCCTGCCTGTCTCTGCTTTCGTTGCTAACGCAAACGGCGAGTGGGAGCAGGGTGCTTCCGCTTACGAGAAGCGCGGCACCGCTGTGAACGTCCCCGAGTGGGATGCTTCCAAGTGTGTTGGCTGCAACCAGTGCGCATTCGTGTGCTCTCACGCAACCATCCGTCCCTTCCAGCTGACCGCTGACGAGCTGGCAGCAGCTCCCGCACAGACCAAGAGCCGCGACAACAAGCCCGCTAACGAGTACAAGTTCGTTATGGCTGTGTCTCCTCTGGACTGCATGGGCTGCGGCGAGTGTGTCACCGTCTGCCCCACCAAGGCTATCCAGATGGTTCCTCAGGAGTCTCAGGCCGATCAGCAGGCAGTCTTCGACTACTGCGTCGCCAACATCTCCAAGAAGCCCTCTAAGTTCGCAGACGACACCGTCATCGGCTCTCAGTTCAACCAGCCGCTGCTGGAGTTCTCTGGCTCCTGCGCAGGCTGTGCTGAGACCTCTTACGCACGTCTGATCACCCAGCTGTTCGGCGAGAAGATGTACATCTCCAACGCCACCGGCTGCTCCTCTATCTGGGGCGGTACTGCTTCCATCTCTCCGTACACTGTCAACAAGGACAGCGGCCACGGTCCTGCATGGTGCAACTCCCTGTTCGAGGATAACGCAGAGCACGGCCTGGGCCTGTATCTGGGCCAGAAGACCGTCCGTGAGAACCTGATCAAGCGCATCGCTGAGGTCGCTGGTTCTGACAAGGCTTCTGCTGAGCTGAAGGCTGCCTTTGACGAGTTCATGGCAACCAAGAACAACACCAAGGCTAACGATGCCCCCGCTAAGGCTCTGATCGCTGAGCTGGAGAAGGCTGCTGCCGCTGGCTGCACCGAGTCCGCTGAGATCCTGAAGAGCAAGGAGTTCATCGCCAAGAAGTCCGTCTGGATCTTCGGTGGTGACGGCTGGGCATACGACATCGGCTTCGGCGGTCTGGACCACGTCCTGGCTTCCGGCGAGGATGTCAACGTCATGGTCTTCGATACTGAGATGTACTCCAACACCGGCGGACAGGCATCCAAGGCCTCCAACATCGGCGAGGTCTGCCAGTTCGCTGCTGCTGGTAAGGAGATCAGCAAGAAGAGCCTGTCTGAGATCGCTATGACCTACGGTTACATCTATGTTGCTCAGATCGCTCTGGGCGCTAACATGAACCAGGCTGTCAAGGCTATCGCAGAGGCTGAGGCATATCCCGGCCCCTCCCTCATCATCGGCTACGCTCCCTGCGAGCTGCACGGTGTTAAGGGCGGCATGACCAACTGCCAGAACGAGATGAAGAAGGCAGTTGAGGCTGGTTACTGGAACCTGTTCACCTTCAATCCGGCCAACAAGGCTCAGGGCAAGAACCCCTTCACCCTGACCTCCAAGGCTGTGGATGCCGAGAAGTATCAGGCACTGCTGGCAAACGAGACCCGTTACAGCCGCCTGACTCGTGCATTCCCGGATCGTGCAAAGCAGCTGTTCGCTCGCAACGAGCAGGTCGCAAACGACCGTTACGAGCATCTGACCCGCCTGGTCGAGCTGTACAAGTAAACCAAAGTTCTTTTGACTCTGGCTGGAATTTTGCCGCAGCGGCACCTTAGTCCCGAAAGGGCGGCTGCTCCGTGCTGGCGATTACTGCGCAACGCAGCAGTACGAAACTGTGGCCCCGGCCAGAGAAGAAATGACAGGCTTATTTCTACGCAGAGACTGGAGCTTTGTACTCCAAACTGATTTCAACTCTCTGCCCGCCTCCGAACGCGTCGGGGCGGGCAGAGCCTGAAATACCAAAGCGCCCGCGAGGGTCCTTGAAAGCATACTTCGCGTGTGTCAGGAGCATAAGGTCTGTTCGCAGATACCTTGCCCCGCCTGCTGCATAAGACCTGCTTGCAGGGATCTTGCCGCAGTCAAAAACGGATCCCGTTTTTAGCGCCCCGCTCACTGGAAACAGTGTCCGGGGCGTATTTTTGTGTCTTTTACACTTTCTTCATAGGTTTTTCATGAAATCCGGTGCGGAATCTGCTATACTACAGCCATGAGGATTCGGGGCCGCAACCGATTCCTTGTACATGATTCCTCCTCACACCAAAGCAATATCCAAACACAGCGCCCTTTCCGGTGAAGCCGCAAGCACCGGAGAGGGCGCTGTGCGTTTTTTCTGCGTCAATATTCCGGAAATGGGTGCCTTACAGGGTTGACCGGGCATTTGAGTGGAGATATAATAAACCTGTAGGCTAAGAAACTTAGTAAAACGAATTTGTGGAGGTGAACGCAGGACAATGGACCCGGATCATAGTCGAAGACGATGGAATGATGCGGCCGGAACGACCGCGAAAGGTGCTGCGTTCGCCTTTTTTGTACGCTGAACAGCGGAGTATCCGCTGTCCGGCTGCCGTACAAAAGAGGCGCAGCTTTGTGCGTGCAGATGGGCAGTGCGGCCCGGGGTCTGCGGCGCAGGAGCGGCGCTTTTTGCGTTGATGCGGCTGTGTCCTCCTGAGACAGAAAAGAGGAGGAACACAAATGGAAGAAGAAAAGAAGACCCCGGAGCGCGAAGAGGAACAGGCTCTTCCGGTGCAGGAGCTGCCCACGGATATTCCCGATGAGGTGCGCCAGAAACTGGCCGAAGACCTGAATGAGCAGGCCACCGAAGACCTCAAGCAGGACGTCCGCGAGGCCGAAAAAGAGGAGGCCAACGACGAAGAAGTCAAGGCCAACCCCGAGATGCTGACCAAGAGCCGTCTGCTCAAGCTGCTCGTCAAAAAGCAGTACGTCAAGCTGCGCGAAGTGACCGAGGAAGAGCAGCCCGCCGACCTGGCCGAGCTGCTGGAAGAGCTGGACGAGAACAACCGCCTCGTGGTGTTCCGTCTGCTGAAAAAGGACGTTGCAACGGAAGCATTCGCCTATATGTCCGATGAGGCCCGCGACGACCTCGTGAATGCTTTCTCCGACGTCGAGCTGGTGAGCGCCATCGAAGATATGAGCCTTGACGATGCCGCCGACCTGCTGGAAGATATGCCCGCAGGCGTGGTCAAGCGGGTGCTGGAAAAGTCGTCCCGCCAGACCCGTGAGAGCCTGAACAAGCTGCTGAACTACCCCGAGAGCTCTGCCGGCAGCCTGATGACCCCCGAATACGTCCGTCTGCGGCAGGATATGACCGTCGGTGACGCCTTCGCCGCTATCCGTAAGCAGGGCGAGAACGCTGAGACGGTCTACACCTGCTATGTGGTGGAGCGCAACCGCCTGCTGGGCGTCGTGTCGGCCCGCAGCCTGCTGCTGTCTGACCCCTCTACCCCCATCGTGGACATCATGGACGACAATGTCGTCACCGTGAAGGTCACGGATGACCAGGAGTATGTGGCCCGCGAGATGCAGCGCTACGACTTCACCGCGATGCCTGTTCTGGACAACGAGGGCATGTTCGTCGGTATCATCACCATCGACGACGCCATCGACGTCCTGACCGATGAGAGCACCGAGGATATGCAGAAGATGGCAGCTATTCTGCCCGACGACGATGCCACCACCTACTTCGGCACCAGCGTCTGGACCCACGCCAAGCAGCGTATCCCCTGGCTGCTCATCCTGATGCTCTCTGCTACCTTCACCGGCATGGTCACGACCCACTACGAAGAGGCTTTCGTCAGCCTGCCCCTGCTGGTCTCCTTCATGCCCATGCTGATGGATACCGCCGGCAACTGCGGCAACCAGATCAGCACCCTGATGGTCCGCGGCCTCGCTCTGGGTGAGGTGGAGCCCAGCGACTTCCTCAAAGTTCTGGGCAAGGAGCTGCGGGTCTCCGCCATCGTCGGCGCGGTGCTGGGCCTCGTCAACGGTCTGCGCATCTACCTGATGTACACCTACCTCTACGCCGGCCAGTATGACAATGTCATCGGCTACGCAGTGGTCGTCAGCGTGTCGCTGTTCTTCAGCGTCATCCTCGCAAAGCTGGTGGGCGGTATGCTGCCCCTGGCCGCCAAGAAGCTGGGCGCCGACCCGGCCATCATGGCGACTCCCTTCATCACCACCATCGTGGACGCCTGCAGCTTGATCCTCTACTTCCAGATCGCACAGGCTGTCTTCCGCGGCATGATGTAAATACACAAAAACGCCCCTGCTCAGGAAGTGCTGAGCGGGGGCGTTCTGTTTCCCAGATACAACAAGGCCCCCGTCTGGCGCTTGCGGCGACGCCAGAGGGGGCCTTGCTGTTTGGGGTATTGCTTTGGTGTGAGGAGGAATCATGTGCAAGGGGCGGTTGCGGCCCCGCACCCTTGTGAGCTATAGTATACCCGAATTACCGGCCAAAATCATGTCTTTCCTGTGAAAGATTTGTTAATCGGCCTGTGAAATTTTTGGAGCGGAAATGCAGCGCTTTGCTTACAGCGTCTCGATGTCGCTCACAGTGATTTCGTCAGAGCGGGAATTTTTGGTGTAGGTCACGCGCTGATTGCTGCAGGTAAAGCTAACGGCGACGGTGCGGCTGGAACGGTACCAGCTGTCATAGGTCGACTGGCTGATTTCATACGCCAAGGCAACACTGCGCTCCTCGCCGGGTCTGATGGTGAGACTGTCATAGGTGCGCCAGATGTCTGCATCTCCCACATCCCGTGCGCTGAAGTTGAACGGGGGGATGGGGGTACCATCCAGCGTAGTGGCAAAGTTATCACCGCTGAGAGTCACAGGCTTCGAGCTGACATTAGTCATGACGATTCTGAAAGAGATCTCGTAGACGGGAACAGTGGCATTTGCGGCCCAGTATGTCATTCTGCCAATTTTGCAATCCGCAGCCACGATGCCGCCGACTGCGCCCTCGATCAAAGCCTGATTGACAGCCTCATTGGTGGAAGAGCAGGCCGTCAGGGCAGCGGCCGCAGCCACAACGCCCAGACCCCTCATGAATACTCGGCGGGAAAACATCTCAGACATTCTTCATACCTCCGTGAGGGCGGGACGCGCCCTGTTTTGACTCGATGATAGCATAGAAAAGCCAGCGGTACAAGCGGTTCGCTATAATATACAACGTGGCATCTCACAGCGCCGCGTGCTGACGGCCCATCTCCACATAAGCTTTTGCGTTCTCGATGTTGTGGGCCAGCTGGTCGTCCCGGATGGTCTTGATGACCCGGGCAGGCACGCCTACCGCCACCGAGTTGTCGGGGATGACCATTCCTTCAGGCACCAGCGCCCCGGCCCCGATGATGCAGTTTTTGCCCACGACGGCGTGGTTGAGGATGGTAGCATGCATCCCGATGAGGCTGTTGTCCCCCACCGTGCAGCCGTGGACGAGGGCGCTGTGGCCGACGGTGACGTTTTTGCCCAGAACGACCTGCCCGCCGGGGTCGCAGTGGAGCACGGCGTTGTCCTGCACATTGCTGTTCTCGCCCAGGATCAGTGCGCCCTCGTCGGCCCGCAGTACAGCCCCGTACCAGATATTCACGCCCCTGCCCAGTGTCACGTCGCCCAGCACCGTCGCATTCGCCGCCACAAAGACAGCACCCTCATCCCGGGGCATTTTTCCACCAAAGGAGAGCATCATTGTTGAAAAACCACCTTTCTCTTTTGCTTCATTTATGGTATTCTTTATTATAGCTCTTATTGTCGGAGCAAGGAAGCCCCCAGGCTTCCGAAGGAGTATCAATTTATGCAGTTTCATCCCTTTGCGCGGCGGCTTCTGGCTCTGGTTCTGACCGCTGCATTCATGACTACAGCGGCACTGTCCGGTTTCGCCGTCTACGCGATGCCCATTCAGGCCGCCTACCCGCAGGAATCCATCTACCTCTTCGATGCCGACACCGGCGAAGCTCTCGTGGAGCAGAACCCCGACCTTCCCCGCTGCGTTGCCAGCCTGACCAAGATGATGACGGCCCTTCTCGTGCTGGAAAGCGGCACCGACCTCAGCGCCGGCATCACCATCCCGGCCAGCCTCACGCCGGAACTTCAGTCCATCCGGGCCAACCGGGGCCACACCATCGGCCTGCAGGCCGGCGAGA
>ULZI01013229.1_pt1 | contig 10473 bp, 10 predicted proteins | sample 1962991 | NCBI WGS metagenome assembly ULZI01 (sample SAMEA4835886, study PRJEB28245) | human gut metagenome | biome: gut microbiome; material: fecal sample | place: Denmark | collected 2008 | reverse complement strand
CGGACATATGGACTGGAACAGGAAAATACTGACTGTCACGACCTCTGCAACACCGCCGGTCGACGTCACGGCACCGCAGGGTTCACAGAAAGCTGCTGATACACCGCGTAATCCGTTCAGGGGCAGCACCGCAACGCCGGCAGGCCCGACACCAGTGACACCTGCCGTCAGCGTTTCCCGGGCTCAGACCACCACCGGGACATCCGGAACTCCAGAGAGCAGAACAACCACGCCAGCCCCGGTGGCCACGAAACCGGTAGTGCCACCACAGCAGAAGGTCATACCGCCACGGCAGTGGAAAATGGAAAAGGGGACCACCCTGAAAGACGGACTGGCCCGCTGGACATCATCCGAAAAATGCCCGCACGGCACATGGACACTGCGCTGGGAAACACCTGTCAACTACAGCATCGATGCCCCTCTGGTTTTCACCGGCAGTTTCCGCCAGGCGCTGGAGCAGCTCTTTGCACTCTATACCCCGGCTGAAAAACCGCTGTATGCCCGGACCAGCACTGCACAATGCCTGCTCCGTGTGACAGACCGCCCGCAGGAATAACCTATGGGATGGGTTACGGGTTTCATTATGGTCATTATGGCCATTGGTAATTTCTGGTTCCACAGTCACCTCAGCCGTACTGTGCACCATCAGCAGACCGCTGAAATCACACAGCAGGCTGCAGACTTTATTCGTTATATGAATGCCATCAACGATTACCTGTATCAGCACCCTGAACGACGTGCTGCCGGTGGTCAGCTCACGTCAGCACAGCTCGGTCTGCCCGCCACGAAAAACGTCAGCCACCTCATCAGTCAGCAGCGCGTTTTTGTCTGGGCAAAAGAAAAACCCGGCCTTATGGGTGCCCTCCTGGAACAAAGTGGTGATTCGGCCCTGCTTGCCAGAGTGGAAAACGGTCGCCTCCTGGACACCCGTGGGCGGCGTATTTCCATCACGCTCCCTGCTGTGATCCCCGATCAGGTCATCATCTGGATGAATTAGGCCGGACTCTGAATAACTCACGGATTTATCTATGAACAAAAAACTTCTTGCTATTATGATTGCAGCCACTCTGCTGCAGGGCTGTACCAGTTTCCGACAGGCAGAGAACACCAGAAAAGACGCCGTTGCTGAACAACAACGGGCCCGGGAAATGATCGCTGAGCTGCGAAACCGGACACCGGTTGTAAAGGAATCCCCACGTCAGTGGATCAATCCCCGTCCGGTCACGGATAAAAACCCCGGTAATGCGGTGCCCGGCTGTCCGATTATCATTAACACCCGGCAGAGCATCACCCTTCAGCAGGTGGCCCAGCGGATCTCGGAAAACTGTCATATTCCTGTAAGGATCACCCCTGATGTACAGGCGTATCTGAGCGTGACCACCTCCGGCAGTACGCAGCAAATCCAGGGCACAGTACCACCGCCGGATACCGGCGGTATGGTTCCACTGGCCGCCATAGGCAGTTCTGACACGACACTTCCCCGCCTGCAGGGAAATACGGCGTCACTTCCTGAACTGAAGGCTTCAGGACTGACATCACTGCTGAATGCGGTCGCTTCCCGTCTCGGGATTTCCTGGCGTTATGATGGTTCACATATCACGTTCTATTATCTTGATACCCGGACCTTCCCGGTGACCTATATGGACAGCCAGGTTGCCTATAATGCCACCGTGGTCAGCGGTACCATGTCATCAAATGGCTCATCAGGTGGAACAGCATCGGATGCCATTTCCGGTGATGCCAGTAATACCCAGACCACCACCGTGGATATGAAATCTGCGCTGTATCAGGATGTGAAAAATGCTGTCTCATCAATGCTGACGCCGGGGATTGGTCGCATGTTCATGTCGACGGGCTTTATCACCGTCACGGACACCCCACAGGTACTGGAAACGGTCCGGACGTTCATTGAAAAACGCAATGAAGAAATGAAGCGCCAGGTGGTGCTGAATGTGGAAATTCTGAGTATCCGGAAAACCCGTAATGAGCAGGCAGGTATCGACTGGAACGCAGTCTTCAGCGACAGAACGCTGGGACTGAGCCTCGGCAGCACATTCACCAGTGCAGCCAGCGATACCGTCACTGGTGGTGTTTCCATTGTGAACGGGAAACTCACCGGTTCAAAAGCCTTCCTGAAAGCACTCTCTTCCCAGGGAGATGTCAGTGTGGTAACCCGGAATTCCGCCGTGACCAAAAACCTGACCCCGGTACCGATGCAGATTGCCAATCAGCAGAGCTACATTGAGAGTGTGACGACGGATACCACCGCCAATGTCGGCTCATCCACCTCCCTGAATGCGGCCACCATCACCACCGGTTTTAACATGACCCTTCTGCCGTTCATTCTCCCGGACTCACAGACACTGCAGTTGCTCTATTCCATGAGTCTCTCCGACAAACCGGTTATTGAGAATTACGAGAGTGGTGGAAGCAAAGCCCAGCTGCCGAATGTGGATCTGAAAACCATCAACCAGACAGTGGACCTGAAATCCGGGCAGACAGTCATTATCAGTGGCTTCCAGCAGTCAGGGCGTCGCAGTGGAAAACAGGGTGTCGGCACACCGGGATTCTTCGGTCTTGGCGGTGGGATCAACAGTGAAAACGACGACACCATTCTCGTGGTGCTGATCACGCCCAATATCATCTGATTTGCAGAAGGAGGACTATCGTGACGGATATTTCACCGACAGAGCGCCAGGTGTTTCCGCTGACGGCAGGACGGAATGTATTTCTTGCCGGAATGGACTGGAAAACACTGCCCGCAAGCCATAAAAACCCCCGGACGTTTGCCCGCAGTCTGGGGGCAGTACGCTATATTTCCTGTGAGTATCTCAGTACGGAAGATACCGATCGTCACATCATGGTTGCAGCCGTCAGCCAGAATACACTCCCCAAAGGCAGCCGCAGGTATTTCTCTCTCGCCATGCTTATCCTGCCCCTGCTCGAGTCAGGAGGATACGCTATCGTTGAACTGTCACAGGCAAACGATACAGAACTTTATGGTTTTGTTTCTGCTGTTGACGGCATCCTGGTCAGTGACCTGGTGGGAACCCGGGAGGAAATCAGGGAGGCCCGGGAAATATTCCTCACCATTAACAGCGCGCCTGAACACGGCTGGACATGTTATGAACCGCCCTCGTTTAACGGGCCTGACGGCAGAGGTCCCCTGCCACTGGAAACTCTGACAGGTGCAGGGAAATATCCGGCAGAGGCACGCCTTCACCCCGTATCCCGTGGGCCACAGCTTATTCCGGTATTACTCATACTCACCCTTCTGGGTACTGCATGGTATGGCTGGCAGTACTATGAACGCCTGAAGGCAGAAAAAGCAGCACTTGCTGAAGCAGCACAAAAAGCCGCAGAGGAACGGATCACACCACCGTGGCTGAGTATGCCGGAAACCGGAGATTTTATCCGGGGATGCAGTGACGTATGGTCACGCCTGCCGGTGTCAGTCGCCGGCTGGCGATATTCACTCGCCGAGTGTGCTGCCACCGGGAACAGCGGCAATCTGCGTGCATCATATACAAACATCGCCGGGACGACAGTGACCGCATTCAGCCAGCGGGTCAGGGAAATTTTCAGCATCCGGCCGTTTATGGTTATGCCGGACGGGAATAGCGGTGGTTTTGCCCTGCCGGTCACCTTCAGTATGCCTGAAACTCCCGTTGCCGTTGAGGCATTACCGGAAAACACCCTCCTGCAGGAACGGCTGACCACACTCGCCCGGTCGATGCAGCTGAAAATGGACTGGCAGGAAGTCAGCAACAGCTTCACCGATGAAGACGGAAATACCATCCAGCCCCCCTGGAAGGAGTATGACCTGCAGATACTGACGACACTTCCGGCGCACCAGGTGGCAGAGCATTTCAGTGAACCCTCCGTCCGTTTTATCTCCGTAACAAGGCAACTGGAAGAGGGTCGTTTCCGTTATCAATTCACAGGTAAATATTATGTCCAGTAAAACAAAAGCTCTTCTGCTTTCCGTCCTGATCCTGCCGACAACGGTCGCGGCCAGCACCATCAGCAACATGCAACAGAATAACCGGCAACTCCAGGTGGAACAGATTCAGGAAGAAACTGCACTGTATGAAGCCATGCTGGCAAGAGAAAAGGTGCGACATGAACTCAGAACCCTGGAGCAGGGAGAACCAGCTGAGCCTGTGCATTCACAGGAAAGCAGTTCAGCCGTCACGACAGATACCCCTGCCCCCATTACCGGTATTCCCCGGCTGACAGAGATATCCGGAGTTCAGCCCCAGATAACCGCCAGGATACAACTGCCGGGCGGACGAACTGCTGATGTAAAAGAAGGGCAACACATTCCCGGCACCACATTCCGCGTGGAAAAGATCACCACTGACAGTGTTGTCCTTGAACAAAATGGTATCAGAACAACACTACAACCCTGACTCAGTGCCGCCATTTACAGGCGGCTGTCGGAACAGATTATTCCCCCGGCCCTTAATCACAAAAAAATCGTTTCCGGGTACCGCTGCCCGTAAGGAGATTTTATGCTGGCACCTGCAGACCAGCCACCTGATGACATTCTGGATTACGTGGTTGTTGATACAGATAAAACAGGACAAATTCGTGTCAGAGTGGTGGAAGGAAAAAAACACCTTCGTGCCGTCCAGGATTATCTGACCCGCCTGTGCTCCCGCTATCCGGGTAAAGTATCCCCGTTTGAGTTCACCACACTTGATGTGATCGCCCGACTCCGGCAGGAGACGGTCATTTCCGGGGTGGAAAACGGAATTAACCCCGTACAGCAAAAAATGCTCGGGTATATCAGCCATGCGGCCACCCTCAGCGCCTCAGATCTTCACATCACGCCGGGGCGTGACAGTACGGATTTCACGTATCTGGAGGCCCGTGTCCACGGAGAGCTGGAGCTGCTCGATATCGTCAGAAAAGATGAGGGGCTGGAATTACTGGGGGCCACCTATTCCGGAATGACTGACGTCATAAAGGGAACACAGTTTGATCCCGGTGTCCCCCAGGATGCCCGTCTGGCTGAAAGATTCCTGAAACTGGCCGGACTGTTTGGTGCGCGCTACTCCCACTATCCGTGTGTGGGCGGGCTCTATGCCGTACTGCGTCTGATCAAGGATGACAGTCAGCATATACCGACATTCAGTATGCTGGGGTATCACCCTGAGCAGGAGCGCGCTGTCCGAAGGATGCTGCAGCGACCGGAGGGCATCGTGATCCTCTCTGGCCCCACCGGTTCCGGAAAATCCACCACGCTGAGGACGGCTTCTGCCGCCTATCTGGAACAGTATGGCTTCAACGATACCGGAGGGATCCTGCTCCCCCGGCGACGTCTGTTCACAATAGAATCACCACCAGAGGGGCGTATCCCCGGTGCAATTCAGACGGCCGTTATGGATACCGCTCAGGGCTGGGTCGATTCTGTTAAGTCCGCCCTGCGCCTTGATCCTGACGCTATCCTGAACGGGGAGATACGTGACCATGCCTCCGCCATCACGGCGATAAAAGCCGCCATGACCGGTCACCTGATGCTGACCACCCTTCATGCTAACGACCCGATAAATATTCTTGAGCGTCTGGAAATGGAGGGCGTTCAGGCAAGGATGATTGCAGATCCGCAGTTATTTATCGGCCTGCTCAGCCAGCGTCTGGTTCAGGTGATATGTCCCCACTGCCGCCTCCCCTGGCATGAGGTGGAGAGCTCCCGGACGGATGAAGAACGACGCCTGGTGGAAAACTTCTGCCAGCCCGATGCCGTGTATCTTCGTAACCATAACGGCTGCCCACACTGCTGGCGTGGAGTGAACGGCCGGACCGTCATTGCAGAAGTGATTTCCCCGGATGCGAAGTTTTTCCAGATTTACCGGGAAAAAGGCCGGATTGAGGCAAAAACCTACTGGCACCGGGAGCTCGGCGGTATGACACGAAATCAGCACCTGCTGGGCAAAATCAACAGTGGTCAGGTCGATCCGCTGGCTGCGCATTACATATCCCCTGTAGACGAGGACAGCTATACGCTGCTGCACTGATATGAAAATTCTGGAAAGACTCAACAATACGGAACTGGAACTGTCCGGCCTTAACCGCTGGCTGGGCAAAAAGACGTTCAGGCGGACTACGTTTTACGAGTCCCTTGCAGGCATGATCCGGGACGGCACACCGGTTATGCGGGCACTGGAGTTCATCTGCGATGTGGAAACGGATTTTGGTAAAAAGAAAGGGCAGTCCGGCCTGTATTTTCTGGCGACAGACTGTATCGCCAGCATACGCAGCAGTGGTCAGCTCTCTCCGGCCCTGAAGGACTGGGTACCCAAAGATGAAATTGCCCTGATCCGTAACGGTGAAGAGCGCGGTGATATCGCTGAAGCCATGTTTCAGGTTGTCAAAACGGCAAAAGGACGACAGGAGATGATTAGCAGTCTGGTGAGTGTCTGCCTCTATCCGCTCATCCTGCTGACGCTCTGTGTGGTGAATATGTATAACGTTCATACCCGGGTTATTCCGATGATCAGCGCCTTTGCACCGGAAGAACGCTGGTCAGTGCAGATGGTCATTCTGGCCAAATCCTCCGAGCTGGTTATCGGTTATGGTTTGTGGCTGCTGGCTGGACTGCTTCTGCTGGCAATTCTCATCAGGATGTCATTCAGTCTGTATAAAGGTCCCCGACGACGGTATCTTGATCGCATCCCGCCGTGGTCCCTGTATCAGACATTCCATGGCGTGAATTACCTTTTTAATATTTCATCCATGCTGCAGATAAATATTCCTTTATCTCATGCCCTTACCAGAATAGAAAAACATGCAGAACATAACCGATGGTTAAAATCACGAATAAGTGCTATCAGAAAAAATGTCTTATCCGGTCAGTCACTGGCACTGGCCATGAAAAACAGTGGTTATGACTTTCCGTCAAAATCCTGTGTGAATAATCTTCTTTTAAATTCAGAAAGGGAGGACAGTGTTGCCAGTATGGCGCTTTATGCAGACCGCTGGCTGGAAGAAGCAAAAAAGAGTGTCAGAAAAAGCGGCATTATTATTACTGCTATATCAGGTCTGCTGGTATTTCTCTTCATCATCAATATGGTCAGTGCCATTTACGGCATCAGTGACATGCTGAAGCAGTAAACACAGCATCCTTTATATTCCCCTCGATCCAAATTCTGTTTTACCAATCTCAGGAGCTAATATGAGCGTCATAACCTGTTCGTATTCAGAACATAATATTCGTCACCTTCAGAACGATGATAAAGGCATGACCCTGCTGGAAGTCCTCGGTGTTCTGGTCGTCGCTGCCATTGTTATTGGTGCCGTGATGGGACTTATGTCCGATACCCTGTCCTCTTCAGACAACCAGAAGGAACTCAAAAACCTGCAGACAATCGCCACCAAAATGAAAGCCCAGAAATTCCAGGGGCAGTATACAGGTACTGACTACGTCAAAATCCTGACCGAAAGTGGTGGCCTGCCTGCCGATATGATCGCCGGTGGTAATAAGGCGAAAAATGCCTGGGGTGGTGCGGTAACCATCAAAGTCAGTTCAGATAAATACTCCTACGTTATTGAATCCAGCAATGTGCCGAAGAAAAACTGTATTGATCTGGTCACCAGCCTGCGCAGTTCATCCATGTTTACAAAAATCAACGGCAATGTGACGAATAAAGTTGACCCGTCTACAGTATGTAACGCAGATAAAACTACTATCAAACTGGAAACCAACAGTTAATCATTCATCAGCGCCCGCCTGGGCGCTTTATTTAAGGTCACTGTATGAACAGGTTATTTATCCTGACAGTGATTTTTTCACTGTTATGCTCACTTCCTTCCGCACAGGCATCCCCACAGGACAAACAATATGATCGTTGTTTTATTACCGCCGGAAAACGTTATTCCATTGATCCAGGATTACTCAAAATTATTGCCCGCAGGGAAAGCAGTCTGAATCCCCGGGCCATTAATCATAACAGGAATGACAGAGGAAAAATTATCAGTACCGATTACGGGATAATGCAGATTAACTCCACACATATTCCCGGGCTGAAAAAAATGGGCATTATCCGGAGTGAGAAAGATCTGTTGAATAATGTCTGCCTGAATATTCAGACCGGAGCATGGATCCTCGCCCGGCATTTTCAGCGATGCGGCGTAAACTGGGAATGCCTCGGCAGTTATAACGCCGGCTTCAGTAAAAGTAACACTCACCGCCGGATGAAATACGCCCGGCAGATTTACAGCGCTTACATGCAGGGACGTTAGTCCGGGAGAACTGCCATGCTCCAGATGATCCCGGCACTGCTGGTCGCAATAACCGTGGTAATACAGTGTCTGGCCGTTCAGATGAGTCGCTATCGACTCTCCCGGATGAATGCCAGCCCCCCTCACCATGGGCTTGCGCTGATGAGCGGGATGCTTGCAGCTGCCGCCATTATCCTGCGTCTTTATCAGAATGACAGTGCTGTCGGGGTGCTGTTTATGACGATAATGACCGGATGTATGACACTGATGACCCTGACGGATGCTGCATCCTGCCGTCTTCCCCGGCCCTTCACCATCATGTATCTGATAAGCGGCAGCGCATTTCGTCTCTGGCAGGGAGACTGGCTGACAGGCCTGTGCAGTGCAGGGTTCTGGTTCCTGCTGTTGCTTCTGTTCAGGCAATACACCTCTTACCGCAGGAAAACAGAAACCATAGGCCTGGGCGATGTTTTTCTGATTGCCGGTATTGCCATCTGGTCCCCGCCGGGAGACATCCCCTGGATTGTCGCAACGGCAGCAGGCGGAGCCTTACTTTATCTGCGGTGTAACAGACAACGACGCATTACCAGAGAACTTCCCTTTGGGCCGTTTCTCTGCGCGTCACAGTACGCATTTACTTTTTATCCCGGTGGCCTTTGGTAATACCGGAGGGAACGACTATGCAAAAAGACAACGATAAAGGTTTTGCACTTCTTGAAATTCTGGGAGGACTGGTTGTCATCAGCCTGCTCATGCCGCTGTTCTGGTCTTACATTGAAGACTACCTGAATGAAATGCGCAACCAGAGCGCCGCATTTCATGCAGATGCCTACAATACTGCAGCCAGGACCTACATCGCCGATAACAATGCCCGCCTGCATAGCGGAACGCTTCCTGCCACCTTCACGGCGGATGAGTTAATCCGGAAAGGATATCTGAAGGGTCTTAACCGCTCGCCCTTTGGGCAGAGTTATACCACCGGCATCCGTCGTAACACGAGTACCGGTCGTCTGGAGGCCCTGACCTGCTCCACCGGAGGGGAGAATATCAAAGACGATGCCCTGCGCAGTATCGCCAGCCTGCTCCCCGGTCTGGGCGGATTTATAGGAAAAAATGGCACAGCAACCGGTGTTTTTGGTGGATGGACAGATAAACCCGGCGACTATGGACTCAGCTGCAATGGCGGGCACATCGCCATCGTAATGATGGGTGATGACCTGCAGGAAAGCGATCGCCTGTATCGCTTTCAGGTACCGGGACGACCGGAGCTGAACCAGATGAACACGGCCATCAATATGGGAGGGAACAACCTGAACAATGCAGGAAACGTCAATGGACAAAGTGCAACACTGAAAGGTGATGTTACAAGCGAAAACGGCTGGTTAATCACCAAAAATGATAAAGGCTGGAAGAACATCACCTATGGTGGCGGTTTTACGATGACAGACAGCCAGTGGATACGCGCAGTCGGTGGTAAAGGAATTATAACCTCAGGGGAAATCAAAGGAGGAAAAGTCAGTGGGGGAACAGTCCGGTCTGACGGTCGCCTTTCCACAGGTGAGTATTTACAGCTGGATAAAACAGCCGTAGCAAATACAAAGTGTTCACCAGATGGACTTGTAGGCCGTGACAGCAAAGGGGCAATACTTTCGTGCCAATCCGGTACGTGGAGAAGGGCATCAGGTAGCACTGTTCTGACAGGAAAAATAGCAAATGGACAACAGATCCCATTGCCATCTGGTTTTTCTGCCAGCCAGTGTACCTGGAGTGTCAGTAATGCAGAAAATCCGCACGGGTGGAAGCCGAATTATTTTGCGGGGTCAGTTGCAACCTATGATGCCAATCGAATTGTGAAATGCGGCTTCTATGACGAATACAACTTTTATGGCGGTACTCACCGAACTGACCTGTCGGGGAAATGTAGTTACATCGTGGTTTGCCAGTGATAAGTATCGTCACTGGCAAATGGCGTAAACTGTAATGGAACCATTTTGATCTTCGGTCGTGTCGCAACTGGCAGTCCATGCATTGTTGCCTGAAGGCATGGAACGCGTGAGCCATATAAATCCGGTATTTGATCTGCATTGACCGCCTCCACCAATGACTTTCTTGCCAGATGGACATGTTGCCGTTGCTCCAGGCCAACGCCACGCAGTAGCTGAAGCGGTAACAATTTGGCTATCACCTGCGCCAATTTTTTTCCACGTACCGGATTGGCACGGAGGCCAGTGCCAATCCGGTGTGTGG
>ULZI01010968.1_pt1 | contig 10765 bp, 8 predicted proteins | sample 1962991 | NCBI WGS metagenome assembly ULZI01 (sample SAMEA4835886, study PRJEB28245) | human gut metagenome | biome: gut microbiome; material: fecal sample | place: Denmark | collected 2008 | reverse complement strand
CTCCTCGCTCACCCGCGACGCAGTGGGCGTCCTACGGTCCCAAGGAATGACCGTGCGCGACATCGCCGCCGTCATCGGCGTCACCCCGCAGCGCGTCAGCGCCCTCGCCAACGCCTGAGCCAAGGAACCGAAAGGATCATCATGACAGCGATAGAATCCCTGCCCGCGTACAGGAAGGCCGAGGCCGAGGCGGAACGCCGCGGAGAGAATCTCAGCTCCCTCATCGACGCGTTCCTGGCCGGCTACGCCAGGGGCGCCTCTACGAATAGCCTCGCCGCGACGCCACAGCCGGGAGACACCGTACTGCGTGACGAAACGGACTGGCGCATGCTACGCGACGAGATGCATGGGGAAAAGCTATGAGCCTGACCATCGCCTTCTCATCCGAAGCCAAACGCGATCTGAAAAGGCTCTACAGGCGTCACCCGGGTTATGCGGACGAACTGCTCGACATGCTCCACGACGAGGTGCGGGTCCAGGGACGTGTGCCCGACGCCTACGACCCGCACATACTGGACAATCCGCGGGCGGCATGAAGTGGAGCTCTCGAGTTCCACTTCATGGACGATGTTCTCGTGATCTGTTATCCGCCCACGCCGCGCGAGTTCCTGCGCATACTGCATATCTGCACCCATGCCGAGCTTAAAGCCGGGCGATGCTCGGACGAATGGCCGCGCGGCTGACAGCCGACCATCATCCCCATGACGGTCTCCTCACTAATACGAACAGTCTAGGTGTGGGACCGTTCCATGCTTGACAACTTGCCCCACGATCTTTTTCGAAGAGCTTTCTCGTCTTCCCCTCTCCCTGCAACTAAGCTGGGATTTGCGGAATGTTCCTAAGAACACGAAGGATGGTCCGGATTCCTTCGAACCTGGATCATCCTATCTCCGTTAAGGTCGACGCAATTCCCTATCCAGGATCACACCTTGCTGAGCATATCGATGATTCCCGAGGCGTCTTGCTTCAGGCTCTCCATGTACTTCTGCATATACTCCCAATCCGGAGAACCATCTGGCTTTGCTGGCAGCGTCAGCTCTGTTTGTTCCATTTTCTCCTTGCTCCATTTGTCGTCGTACGCGTATGAACGTCCAGCTTCCCAGAACAACGGCTGGAGGAACAATGCGACTTCTTCTGTCAGATCGAATTTCGGATAGAGCACGTTGACGTCATCGGATGCCCAGAACGGTTCCGGCTGCCAGAAAGCCTTTCCTGTAGCTTTCTGCCCATTGTACGCGACAGTCATTACCCCGCCAGGATGGAGGTGACCGGTGTTGCCAATATGTGCGGTGACACCGTTATTCTCCAGCGTAGCGCCGATGAAGGGTGTCATTCCAGGTTCCATATTCGCGCGTGTAAGTCGCGTTCCTTTCAGTACCGTGAACAATTCGCCGATTTTGTAAGGAGGCCATTTCGAACTGTCTATTGTTTCTTCATGGAAATGCGCCTCGCCCATTTCATCAATCGCTGATTCCGTCTTGTCGAGCATCTCCTGCATGTATCTCGACATATGAGTCCAATCGGGCTTTCCATCTGACGTCGCAGGCAGATACATCAGTTCGTCAGCCATTACATCTTGACGCCATTTATTAGCGAAACCATAACGCTTTCCGAGATTCTTCAGTATGGGAAGTATGAACAGAGAGGCATTCTCGTCAATTTCATCTTTTGCGGCGAGCACGTTGACGTCATCGGATGCCCAGAACGACTCCGGCTGATAAAACGACTCGCCTACACTACCGTTGTAACAAACGGTAATCATTCCAGCCGGAAAGAGATGGTCCGTGTTTCCGATGCGTGCGGTAACGCCGTTATTCATGGACGACGCGCCGATATAATTGATTTCCCCGGGGATCATCTGTGCCTTTGTGAGTCTCGTTCCTTTCGAAATAACAAACAGGTCGCCAAGCCTAAAGGCCGTCCACTCAAGATAATCTGGTCCTTTCATGGAAAACAGTCACCCCTTCCTCAAACTGATGATTACATTGTCTTCGTCGCCGTCAATCGTCGCCGAATACATTATTCGGTCAAACAGCTGTCCGCTGAACGCTTTTGCGTCGATGCCTTTCTTGTACATGAGATAGTCCATGGCCGTTTTGCGGAAATCCTCCTCTGATATCTCGAAGGGTTTGATGGGCGCCTGATACGAAAGGCATTCGTCTGGACTCTCCCATACGCATGTATCGTCTCCGGATTGCTTGGACACGATATCGATCCAGCACCTCTCGATCGCGGGCCAACGACCGCGCACGTCGTGCCGTCCCTTGTTCTTCACAGTCTCCAGACCGTCGTCCTTCATCCAGCAGGTGAAGAACTCATGTCCGTTCTGGGGCACGCCGGCCTCGAACACGAATATGCTCGTAGTCATTCCGATGCCGAAGAATAGGTCCTCCGGCAGCTTGACCACTTTGCGGAGTCGGTGGTGTTCGAGAATGCGGGCCATTTGCTTTTTGCCCGTCTTCTCGAGTTTTTTATCCGGAAGGACGAACGCGCAGGGCGTATTCGGCGGGACGTTGTCCAGCACGTTCTCGACGATTACCATACAACCGTACTTCTTCTCATACGGGGGATTCATGAGGACTTTAGTGATGTTCTGATGGGCAATCCATTTTCCGGCCTCGCCGGATCTGGCATCCAGCTGTTCCAGATTGGTCTTGCCGTCCTTGTGGATGAGCATGTTCGCGCATGCGAGGGCATAAATCTCTCTATCGAATTCAATGCCGAATAGTTGGTTCTGTTTGATTTCCTTGGCCTTTTCGGTGTTCACTCCGCCGGCCTCGTCGATCATGTTCGCCATCGCTTTGATCAGGAAGCCTCCACTGCCGCATGTCGCGTCGAGCACCCTGTCGTTCTGGTTTACTTCGAGGATCCTGTATATGAAGTCGGTGATGTGTTCGGGGGTGAAAACCTGTCCTGATTCGGTCTTCTTCTTGTAGCGGTTGAATTCGTTGAAGAAGATGCCCATGACGTCCTCTCCCCGCCATGCGTCGGAGTTCAGGCAGTCGGATATTTCCGTCACCCAGTCAATGAAGTTCGAGATCAGATCCTTGACGTGTTCCTGTTCCTTCTCGTCCTCGCTGTTCACGTTGAGGTTCATACGAATCTCGGAGAACACGTCCGCGAGCAGACCGAGCTTCTGATTCTGGTGCTTGTCCCGCAACAGCTCCTTGTTGAGACAGTTAAGAATAGCATTGTGGAATTCGGAGTAGTCCATGCCGCTGACCATTGTCGCGTCGTATCGTTTCGCTACCAATGCGCAGGCGGTGAAAATCATCCTGTGGTAGAGGTTCTTGATGCCGAACTCGAAATGCAGACAGTTGTTGATACGGGCAGTCAGTTCGTAGATGCGCTGCTTGTCGATGTGGTCGACGTTGAACAGGGCCGTGTAGTAGGCGATGTTGTGGAGCTTCTCGCTTCCTTTCTCCTTGTATTCCTCACCGTTCTTGAACACCCTGGTGGATTCCCCGTTGTAGAGGATGCCCACGACGTGCTCGTATTTCGCATTCATGATGCGGATGTTCTTCAGAAGCTCCTTCGCCTGCGTCGCACCCAGTGCGATCTTGGATGCCTTCGTCTCCAGAACAACAGCGGTATCGGACTTGTTGGCCGGGAGATACCAGCCATCCGGCTTGTCGAGTTTCCCCTTAAATCCCAGCTGGTTGAATGTCGTCAGCTGACCCACGCCGGCGGTCACCCCCCCCGTGGTTGTTCAGACCCAATATTTCGCGCGCCTTATCCCTGACTTCATCCTCGGTCATGTTCTCTGCCATTTTCTTCCCCTCAATTGGTTTCTTTGTTCTTTTGCAAACATCTGTATATGGTGGTTCGACTGACGCGCATCATGGATGCTATCTGATCCACCGTCACCGAACGGGACTCGTACAGGCGCTGCACTTCCTTGGCCTGTTTCTCATCAAGGCTTGCGGGGCGCCCTCCTGTTCTGCCCCTTGCCCTTGCGGCTTCAAGCCCGGCGCGGGTGCGTTCGCGGATTAGATCCCGTTCGAACTGGGCCAATGATCCAAAGATGTTGAATATGAGTGTGCCGCCTGGAGTGCTCGTATCAATCAATTCTGTCAGTGAGCGAAACTGAACTCCCCTAGTGTCGAAGTCGTTGATGAGTTCAACAAGATTCTGCATGCTTCGTCCGAGCCTGTCGAGTTTCCAGACGACGACGGTATCGCCTTCGCGCAGGAGGTCGAGCATATGGTCGAGTTCGGGACGGTGCGCTTTCGCACCGGAGGCCACGTCGATGAATATCCGGTTGCAGCCGGCTTTTTCGAGTGCGTCCTGCTGCAAGTCGGTGGTCTGGTCGCCGGTGCTGACGCGCGCGTAGCCGTATGTCATGCTTGCCATGTGTGCCATGGTACCATTACCCGTCAGTCGGCTCACCTTATGGAACGTTGATTGTGGAACGGGTTGTGGGACACCCTTCGCTTTCGAATCAAAGCATTTCGCATACCGAAGGAATCTGTTTCATAAACGGACGTTTTCGGAATGCGCATAAACTTACCATCCCTGACTCTGTAAATCATGTCGATGCGCTTCACAAGTTGGTTTCGGATGGAATAAAACCAGCGGTACTTTGCAATGGGTTTCGAGTATGGACCCTATCGTATTAGACGAAAAGACAGGGCCGTTTTGGATTTCTCAGCCCTGTCTTCTTTTTGTTTTCGGACGACGTCACTCGCTCTGCTGCGTTTGATCGGACTGCGACGGAGCCTGGGTCTGTTGTGCGGCTTGCGTCTGCTGTTGGATGAGCACGCTGTTGGTCTGCGCGGTGTACTGCTTCTCGGCCATGCGCATGCTTTCCTCATGACGCAGCTGGTCGGCGTCGGCGAACACGCGGGACTGGATCTCCTGTGCGAGGCTCATGAGCTTGTCCTTTTCGAGGATGCTCACGGTGATGTCGTTCGCGCCGCCGGACGGATCGCGGAAGGTCAGGGTGGCGCTCATCACGTTTGCGAAGTTCGCGACGGCGATGAGCAGGCACACGATGGCGGCCAGGGCGTTGGAGTCGAACATGCCGAAGCCAACGAACAGGAAAAACAAACCCCAGACGAGGCTGCCGAGGTTGAATTTCGTGTTCGTGTCGACGCTGGCGATGTTGCGCAGTGGGATGGTCTTGGTGGACGCGCCGAGCGGGATCAGCCCGAACAGGGTGTTCGGTGCCCTGTATTGCACGCGCGTGCTGGACGCGGCGATCGAGGTTTTGAGCCAGAAGATGATCACGCTCGGGCTGAATCGGTCGCCGACGATGTTCTTCTCGCCGGGCGCGTAAGTGAATTCGGTCATGGTCTGTGCGGTTTCGGCCATGTTCTTCTCCTTTGCTTTGTGTTGTGTTTGTTTTTCTTATCCCCTTCCCGCTTCCCGTATGGTGTTTGGGATGAGGAAACAGTCTGATGGTTTCCGGTCCGATGTCCTATTGGCGTATGGCGGACGGAGGTCTGAGTTTTTCGAAGTCCTGTCGGCCCATGCGTCGTTTCGCCCGGGTCCAGAACTCCCTGAGTTCCCTGCCGTCGTATGCCACATGCCGGCTTCCGATCGTCGTGCATGCGCTCATAATTCGAGTCCCGGATCGTTCGGGCCCGCCACTGCCGTATCCTGGTCGATGGCCGGATCCGGCAGTGGAACGTCCGGCCGGATGCTGGGGAATCCCAGTAGATCCCTCTTCGGAATGGGTGATTCCTCCGATTCGACGCCGAGCCGGTAGATCCGTTCGAATTTCTTGCCTAGGTATTCGCCGTCCGTTGTTTTCTCCATGACGGTGCAGTGCAGCACGTCCGGGATGAAGACCTCGCTCTCGTTGCGCACGCCTCCCCTGCTGCCGACCATCGGCACTCCCTTTGAGGCGCCTTCGATGATGAGGAGGATTCCACCCGCTCCGAGCCAATGCGGGGTGGTGACGGTCGTGGACAGTCCCGGCCCCATGGTCACCCGGTCTCCCTCGTCGAAATCCATCAGGGCAAGATAGTCGTTCGTTTCCGGGGTGTCATAGTCCTTGAAGCTTCCCGTGGCGAGTGTGCGCAGCAGTTTCAGCTGCGGGTCGAACTGTTGGACCTGATTCTGCCGATATGCCTCTTCGGCGGCCTTCCTGCCCCATGGGGTCGGTGGCAGCATCCCTTCAGGATTGTCCTGCGGAACAAGACGCATGTACGACGTCCCATCGGTTATTCCGGTTTGGTGGCTGACGCTCTCCCTGTATTCCGGGTCGGTGTCCAGGGATTGTTCGATCAGGTCGAGCATGGATTCCAGGGAGTTGGTGGAGGTGGCCTTGTCGGCGACGATGTTGAAGTCTTCGAACAGGTCTTTGGAGAGGCTCCCCAGCCGGTATTTGTCCTCTAACGCCAGCCGGCGTTCGTCTTCGAGTTCGGCTTTCAAAAGGTTGTAGTGATGCTTCTTTCCGAAGGACCATGCATGTTCCGGCGCGGTCGCCGTCATTTCCTCTTCCAGGCTCTTCACCGTCCGGTTCCGTTCCCGCAATTGGCCGGACAATGCTCTGATGGTTTCGATCCGTGTTTTCAGCTCTTCGGTTTCGGACATTGGGGCCGATCCTTCCTCTTTTTCGTTCCAGCCGGTTCACGTGTGGTCCTGCCGATATCGGAACGGGCCGGATGGGATTGGCTCCCGTTCCGGCCCGTCGTCCTCTTATTCGAATGCCTACGTCACATGCCGATTCCCGGTCCGGCGGACACATCATCGGATGGGTCGATGCATGGGTCGGGCATTGGAACGTCGGTCGTCTCCGCTGCTGTGGGGAAGGCGGACGGTTCGGATGGGTCGAATCCCACGGTCACGCTTGCGGCTTGGGCTTCGGCGAGGTCGGCCTGCGTATCATGTTCGTCCTCTCCGGCCGGCGCCGTGTCCTGGCCGTTCTTGATTTCCAGGTTCATTTTGGCTATCTGGTCGGTGAGGTCGTCGTACTCCTGCTGGCCTTCCCATGGCGTGTTCAACGCGTTCCATGCGCTTTCCAGATTGGCTTTCGCATTGTCGAGTCTGACGCGGAGGCCTTGCGCCGTGTCGGCGTTGTTGGCGATGATCCGGTCGAGCTGTCTGATGACGTTGTCGGCGCTGTTGTTGATGTCGGGCACGCTGGTGCCGGCCCAATGCTCATGCTCGCCTTTCAAGCCGACGAACGGACGGAACGCGTTGATGCCCTTGACGGCCATGTTCTTCGACGCGACCATGACGGTCAGCCCGCAGTATTCGCCGACTTCCATCGTCTGCCCGTGGTCGAGCCGGTGCGCGATGCCGACGAGATCGTGGATGGCCTGCTTGCGGTCCGCGATCGGACCGTCGCCGAGATCAAGCCCGCATACGCCCTGGACGAGATGCTGGTCGCGGATCTCGACGGCCTTGTGGAATTTCGGCTCGTCGTCCACCGCATCCCCGTGGAGTCTTTCGAGGTTGTCCACGGTCGGCTGCAGTTGCATGTCGATCCTGAAACGGATCGACCTTTGCTGGTCCGCGTGGGCGCGTTTGAGCAGTTTCATCTGCGTGAGCTGGTTTTCGAGCTCCATGCGTTTGGCGATGTTCGGATCTCCGGTGGCGATGGCCTTCATGTCGGCGAGGCTGAGCACCGTGGAGTCCACATCGGACGCTTCGCGTGACGGCGAGCCGGAGCTCATGATCTGGCTGATGAACCGGGCCTTGCGCTCGACCGTCTGGAACATGTAGCTGTCGAACGTGCCGACGGTGACGTACCGGTAGTCCTGCGCTTTGTCGAACATGTTGCCCTGCCTGCGGACACGTCCCTGGCGTTGTTCGAGTTCGGCGGGCTTCCATGGACAGTCGAGGTCGTGGATGGCGAAGAGCCTGTCCTGCACGTTCGTGCCGGTGCCCAATGTTCCGGTCGAGCCGATGAGCACGCGCACCTCGCCTTTGCGGACCTTCTCGAACAGGGCCTGCTTCTTCTGCGGGTCCTTCTCCTGTGCGGCGAACATGATCTCGTCCTCGGGGATGCCCAGGTCGATGAGGCGGCGTTTCAGATCGGATTGGATGTTCCACTTGCCGGACGCCGTGGTGGACGAGTCGCAGAACACGAGCTGTGTGGCCTTCTCTGCGGCATGCTCCTGCCATATCTCGTGGATCTTCTCGGCGCAGACCTGCACCTTGCCTCCTTCCATGGGTTGGATGTCCGGATCGGCCACGTCGAGCAGTTTCGGGTCGAGACTGACCTTCCTGCCGTCGTTCGTGATGTTGAGCATGTTGTCGTCCGACGGGTCCACGGCTCCGTCACGCACCAGTTCCGCCCTTTGCACGAGCGCGTCCACGGCCTGTTTCTGCGCTTCGGTCGCCTCGACGGCGACGGAGATCACGTCGCAGTCGGGCACGTCCAGGTCAAGCTTGTCGGCGGTCAGCAGGTCCGCGTAGTCGTGGAACGTGCTCATCAGTTCGGGCAGGTTGTGGAATTTCGCGAACCGTTGCTTGATCTGGTATCCGCTGCCTTCCGGCTTGACCTCGACGCTTTCGACGATGCTGCCGTACGTGTTGGCCCAGCTGGTGAACGCTGCCACGCCCTGGGCTCTGAGTAGGTCGGGCGCGAGATAGCGTTGCATGTTGTACAGTTCGGCCATGGAGTTGGACACCGGCGTGCCGGTCGCGAACACGATGTTGCTTCCATGTCCCGTCTCGCGCAGGTACTCGCACTTGTCGAACAGATCCTCGCATTTCTGCGCGGCGGCGACGTCCACGCCGGGCACGCTGATCGTGGTGGCGATGGCGAGGTTTTTGTACTGGTGCGCCTCGTCGATGAACAGCATGTCCACGCCGAGGTCCTCGAAGTCGATCCACTCCTTGTTGCCGTCGCCGCGTAGCGCCTGGAGTTTCCCGTCGACGCGCATGCGGTCCCTCTCGGCCTGTTTGACGGTCCGGTTGAGGTTCTTCTCCATCTTGCCGATCTCGTCCTTCAGCTTCTTCGCGGAGAAGTCGTTGCCGACCGCTTCCGCGGTATCGATGCTGTCGAGCATTTCGGCCTTGCGCCGTGAGAAGTACCTCTCGCGGCGTTCGGGACTGACGTGCATGCGTTGGAACGTGTCCTGCCTTACGATGACCGCATCCCAGTCGCCGGCCGCGACCTTCGCCCAGAAGCGTGCCGCGCCCTTGCCTGCGCCGTCGGCCTCCGTCATGGACAGGATGTTCGCGTCCGGGTAGAGCGTCAGGTAGTCCTTCGCCCATTGTTCGGTCAGATGGTTCGGCACGACGATCATCGGCTTGGTGGCACGGCTCAGACGTTTCGCCTCGTGGCATGCGGCGACGCCGGTGAATGTCTTGCCGGCGCCCACGACGTGCGCGACGAGCGTGCCTTCCTTGGATTGCAGGATCCTCGCGACGGCATTGCGCTGATGGTCGTACAGGTCGATGTCGGTGCTGATGCCGGGGAATGTGAGGTAGGAGCCGTCGTATTCGCGCGGGTGGATGCGGTTGAACCGCGTGTTGTACACGTCTTCCAGCATGCGTGTGCGCGCCGGATCGGTCCATACCCATTCGGTGAACGCCTGTTCGACGGTGTGGCGCTTCTGGTACAGCAATGCGGTGGCCTGCGCGTCCCTGACTCTTCTCTTTCCGGTCGGATCGTCCGGATCGGGTTTGGTGAGGTTGCTGGTCGTCGCGTTGAGCGCGCCGGACACGACCTCGAACGGGTTGCGTCCCGCTCCGATGCCCAGACCGTATTTGCGGATGGTCTCCTCGTCGAGTTTCGAGGCGAGCGACGCGTTGACCTGCCAGTTGCCGGTCGTCTCGTCATGACTGACCGAAAGGCTTCTCATACCGCCGTCGGTGATGTCGGGCTGGGTTTCGAGTCCGAACGTTTCAATCATGAAGTCCCGGATCACGCCGGTCGGGATCCACGCTGAGCCGAGCTTCGCGGTGATGTCGTTATGGGTGAGTCGGACTGGCATCGACTGTTCGAGCCGTCCGCGTAGCCTTTGCAGGCTCTTGAGCCGGTCCATGTCGGCCGGTTCGGCCGGATGGTCGCGCATCCACGTGGCGCGCCTGTCCCTCCACTGTTCCAAGCCCTCCATGTCGACCACTTCGTCCAACGGTTTGAACGTCTTCTGATTCCATGAATTGTAGCGTCCGTACCGTTTCTCGACGGTCGGATGGGCCAGTCGGTCCGCATCGGCCGCGTATAGGTATTCGCAGGTTTCCGGATGGGCGCGCAGTTCCTTGGCCAAGGCGAGGTAGTCGCACTTGGCTTCCCTGTAGTAGCCGTGGTCCTCCACCTTCCACAGGCTTGGATCGGTGATCTTGCGCAAGGCATCTTGTACCGGGCCATGTTTGAAGCCGCTGGTGTTGAGGATCGTGGCGACGGTCCTGTCGTCGATGGCCTCGGGGTCGGCCGTGACGGCCTTGTACAGCATGCGCATGGCGCTGTTGGATGTTCCGTCGTCGTCGCTTGACCAGCCGCTGTCGAAGACCTCGTAGAACAGACTGTTGCCTTTGGGCTGTTGGGCGTTCCAGTTTTTGTCGAGCAGTTCCACGCCGGGCTTGCAATCATCCAGGAACATGCAGGCGAAGGCCCTTCTCTGTCCGCGTCCGTACTCTTTGAACTCGTTGGAGAACCATGGGGCTTCGGCCACGGACTTGTTCGCGTGGATCGGGTCGGTGGCGCTCTGCCATGCTCCTGCCTGGATGAGTTCCCTACGGCAGCTTTCCACGCGCGAGGGCGGTGTTATGGCCTGTATCCCGTTTTCGGCGAGCCATGCGCGTACACGTTCCTGTTCGGGCTCGTCGACCATGGCACGCAATAGTCCGTCGACATGGTCGA
>ULZI01021919.1_pt1 | contig 11103 bp, 6 predicted proteins | sample 1962991 | NCBI WGS metagenome assembly ULZI01 (sample SAMEA4835886, study PRJEB28245) | human gut metagenome | biome: gut microbiome; material: fecal sample | place: Denmark | collected 2008 | reverse complement strand
CTCGCCGAGCGGCAGCGAAGAGTCAATTTACACGAACCCCGGCGATCACGCAAATCGACCCTTCCAAAGATACCCTGGAACCGTTGCAAATAAACACATCCCTCGGCGTGTCCCGATTCCGTCCATCTGAATCGTCTTTCTCCTTTTCCACAGAAACCAGCTCATCCTTCCGGAAAACATGTTCGTCGTATGAGTCGCCTTATCAGGAATTGACGGAACGATACGTTGAGGGGATTCTGTTATCCTGTGGGGCGCAGCGGAGCACAATGACCTGCCAAGACGGGATGGTCCCTTTCATGAGCAGGCTTTTGACTCAAAATAGAAGACGGATCGAATATTCCGCAGTGATACCGTGAAGGGAGGGAACGGCATGGAGGCGCAGCCTATGAGGCTACAGGACCTGAGACTCAAGGAAGGAATGTCTCTAGAACAGCTGGCCGAGCTCTCCGGCGTGGATCATGATCGTCTCGTCATGTTCGAAAACAATCCGGAAACCATACGCAATATGCATTTGGACACCGCTCGCCAAATTGCCAAAGCATTGCACTGCAACGTGTTGGAGCTCCATCCCGACGAAGGTTGGAGAGGCGGAATCCACTGCGCTGAATCCGGGCTAAGAGACATTCGTCGGACTCGCGGCTATACGCAAAACGAGTTGTCAGAGATGACAGGGATTCCCCAGCCGAACATCTCTTGGTTTGAGACAGGCTATCGCTCGACCTCAGGCATGCGGCTGGATACAGCCAGGCGTCTGTCGGAAGCGCTTCGATGCGATCCGACAGATTTCCTAAAAGAAGCGTATAGCCGATATGAAAATAAATGTTGTATCTGATTTAGATAAAACACTTAAATTTCATCGGACGCCATACTTCAACAAACGAATGCATCCCGCGCACCTCCCATCTCACCAAAAAGATTAGGCAAGAAAGAAGCCCATCAATCATTGACTTCACAAACCTTTCCCTTCCAGAAAGCTGGATAACGTCCGAGATTTTGCGCACTTTCGGACGTTATCTGGCGCGGAGGACGCATTTGCGCAGTTCGGAAGCGATGAGCACGATCATGGCAAGGCCGAGGCATTCGACCCATGCGCCGACGCTGAGCGGTACCGTACCGAAAGCGGTGTTGAGGAACGGAATGTAAATCACCGCCAGCTGCAATACCATGCTCAGCGCGATCGCGCCCCATAGCCACTTGTTGGAGAACAGTCCGACGAACGCTGACTGCAAGTGCGAGCGCGAGGCAAGCGCGTTCAGCATTTGCGCGAACACGAGAATCGTGAAGCCCATGGTGCGTGCTTCCGTCATTTGTGCGTCGTGACCGATCGCATCGACGGAACGGTCGGTGAACAGACCGCCGTCCAAGTGCATGTCCATGCCGATCAGGGTGACGGCCGCCATAATCACACCGATGAAAATGATGTCGCCCCACATTTCGGCGTCAATCACGCGATCGGTGAGTTTGCGCGGCTTGCGCGCCATCACATCGTCGGTGGACGGGTCGACGCCCATGGCGAGCGCGGGTGCCGCGTCGGTGAGCAGGTTGATCCACAGCAGCTGCGTGGCAAGCAGCGGCACGGTCACGCCTTGGCTGCCGGGCTGGGTGATGCCGAGGAATCCGGCGAGCATCACCCCGCCGAACACGGTGAACACTTCGCCCACATTGGAGCTCAGCAGGTAGCGCAGGAACTTGCGGATGTTGTCGAAAATGCCGCGTCCTTCACGCACGGCTGCGACGATGGTGCTGAAGTTGTCGTCGGCGAGGATCATTTTCGCGCTCTGCTTGGTCACTTCAGTGCCGGTAACGCCCATGGCGACGCCAATATCGGCGGTTTTGACTGCGGGAGCGTCGTTCACGCCGTCACCGGTCATGGCCACGATATTGCCTTGCCGTTGCAAGGATTCAACGATCTTCAACTTGTGTTCCGGCGCGACTCGCGCGTAGACGGACACTCCGCTGGTCACCTTGTCGAATGCCGCTTCGTCGGGCAGTTCGTCGAGTTGGCTGCCGGTCATGGCCGTGCCGCCCTTGTCGATAATGCCCAGATCGGTGGCGATGCGCGCCGCGGTCAGCGGGTGATCGCCGGTAATCATTACCGTACGAATGCCGGCGCGATGCGCTTCGGCAACCGAATCACGCACTTCCGTGCGCGGCGGATCGATGATGCCGATCATGCCGACCCAAATCAAATCGTTCTCAAGCACATCGCTTTGTTCCGCAATATCGGCAACATGACCTGCGGAATTCAGCATGATTCCCGGCACTTGCGCAAGAGAAGCGGTACCGAGCGGACGATAAGCCTGACCCAACGTGCGGTATGCGTCGGAGGAAAGCTGTTCGACAGTCGCAAGAATCTGCTGACGATCACCTTCCGTAAGTGGGCGAACGGCACCGCCGACCGCAATCCTGCTGCAATATCCAAGAAGTACATCGGGGGCACCCTTGGAGAAGACGGTCAGGCGGCCGGCGTCAGCGTTGTCTTGCGCCACGATGGACATGCGCTTACGTTCGGAAGTAAACGGGATTTCGCCAACGCGCTCGTAGTTGGCGTACTTGCGATCCGCCTTCACTTTTCGTGCTGCGACGATGAGTGAGACTTCGGTCGGGTCGCCGACCGCCTCCCACGTTACGTTTTCCGCATTTCCGGCAGAAGCAGCAGATTCGCGCAGTTCGCCGTCGTTCGCCAACGCGCCCACGGCAAGGGTCGCAACGGCTTCCGATTCGATGATCCCGCGTATTTGCGCATGTTCCATGGTCTGTGGATCGACCACCATGCGGCCTTCCGGCGCATAGCCGGTGCCAGTAAGCTGCACTTCGCCGCTCGGAGTGACCACACGCTCCACGGTCATCTCGTTGCGGGTGAGCGTGCCGGTTTTGTCGGAGCAGATCACCGACGCAGATCCGAGCGTTTCCACCGAATGCAGCTTCTTGACGATCGCATTGTGCATGGCCATGCGCTGCACGCCGAGCGCGAGCACCACCGTAAGAATCGCAGCCAAACCTTCCGGCACGGCCGCGACCGCCAGCGAGACGGCCAACAGCAGCGAATCGATCACATCGTGAACGTCTTGGAAGCCTTCGGTAAGCGCGAGCGCGACCAGCACCACGACCGCGATGATGCATACCGCGCTGCCGAGGATTTTGGAAACGTAGTTCATTTCCTTTTGCAGCGGGGTTTCGTCGTCTTCCGTGGCTTGCAGCAGATCGGCGATTTTACCGACCTGCGTGCCCATGCCGGTGCTGGTTACGATGGCGCGGCCGGTGCCTTGCGTTACGGACGTGCCGTTGAACACCATGTTGGCGCGGTCGCCGAGGGCCTTCGCCTGTGCGAGGGTGTCGGTCTTTTTGCCGACGGGCACGCTTTCGCCGGTGAGGCTGGCTTCCGCGATTCGTAGGCTGGCGGCGGCGAAGAGGCGTCCGTCCGCGGAAACGGAGTCGCCTTCGCCGAGCACGATGATGTCGCCGGGCACCACGTCAACCGTGTTGATGCGTTCGATTTTGCCGTCACGCAGCACGTTGGTTTGCGGCGCGGTCATGCTGGAGAGCGCTTCGACGGCGGCTTCCGCCTTCGATTCCTGGATGTAGCCGAGCACCGCGTTGACGATGAGGATCAGCACGATGACGATGGCGTCGAACGGCAATGCTTCGCCGCCTTCCGCACCCGGTACGGCGTTGGCTCGTTCAATGAACCATGCGACGAGCGAAATGCCGGTTGCAGCCAGCAACAGGTAGACAAGGGGGTCTTTGAATTGTTCGAGGAATTTCTTCCATTTCGGCACCGGTGGTGCGGACGCGAGTTCGTTCGGTCCGTACTTGTCGAGTCGACGCTTGGCTTCCGCTTGACTCAGGCCGGTATTCAAATCGACACCAAGCGATTGCGCTACGGTTTGCGCATCGGCGAGCGACGGATCGACTTGCGTTTGCGTCGCGGTTTTTGCTGCTTGTTCGAAATTTCCCGAACTGGTATCGCGGAATTGGGTGGATTGATCTTCCTTGCGATCAACCATGATGATCTCCTTGGGAGCGCCGCGGAGTAGTCAGCACTCCCCTGCCGTTGCGATAGTGCGAAATAGCGGAAAATTGCGATTTTCGCAACCACTCGCCGAACTGGGCAATGCTGCGCGGTTGTGGGCACCGGGCGTACGCCATCGGTGCATTCCTGCCATTATTACACACCGTGCCCATTTTGCAAGACTGCAACGCACCGTCTTTTGTCAAGATTTCACAAAATCGTGAAACATAATCTGCAATCTTATTTCGACCGCGCATTCGATTACACGGCAACACCGACGGCAATGTCGCTACCATCTTTGGCGGAAGTGTGATATGTTATCGGATGTTAGTAAACAAAATTACTTACGCTATGATTCGTAGCGTACATTAGCAACGTCGCAATGGATAGGGGTAGTTATCATGGCAGCTCAAGAAGAAGCCACGCAATTGCAAGAATCACAGCAAACGCAAGGGGTTCCGGAATCGCGCATCCTGCAGGCGCGGCAGGCGAACGCAAGCTGGCTCACCGATCCGACCGTATTCGCGGTGAATCGCAAGCCCGCGCACTCCAATCATCGGTATTTCCTGGGCGAAGCCACCGAACCAAAGCAGAATCTCGACGGCGAATGGAAAGTAAACGTCACTCAGGCAGCCAACGTCGACGTGGAAAACGCGCCGTTCGCCGCAGCTGACTTCAACGATGCCGGTTTCGGCGCGATCAACGTGCCCGAACACCTGCAGATGGCCGGCTATTTGAAGAACAAATATGTGAATGTGCAGTATCCATGGGATGGCCATGAGGATCCGCAGGAGCCGAACGTTCCCGAAAACAATCATGTGGCGATCTACCGCCGTTCCTTCACGCTCGACCGTCCGCTCGCCGCAACGCTGGAAAATGGCGGCACCGTCAGCGTCACCTTCCACGGCATGGCCACTGCGATCTACGTGTGGCTTAACGGCACCTTCGTCGGCTATGGCGAGGACGGTTTCACGCCGAACGAATTCGACATCACCGAAGCGCTGCACGTTGACGGCGACAACGTGCTCACCGTCGCCTGCTACGAATACGCGAGCGCCTCTTGGCTGGAAGATCAGGATTTCTGGCGTTTGCACGGCCTGTTCCGTTCCGTGGAGCTCGCCGCACAGCCTCGCGTGCATGTCGAAACCGTGCAGATCGAAGCCGACTACAATCCCTCCATGGCCGCCGGAACGCTGAATGCAACCCTGCAGTTGCGCAATGCAAACGACGCGGCCACCGTCAAGGCGAAACTGCGTGACGCAAACGGCACTGTGGTGTGGGAATCCACGCAATGCGCCAACGAAACCATCACCCTCAATTCCGGCGCGCTGAAGAACATTGCGCCGTGGAGCGCCGAAGAGCCAACCCTGTATGAGCTGACGGTGCTTGTTGTGGGCCATGACGGTCCGCTGGTCGAAAAAATCGTGCAGCGCGTCGGCTTCCGTCGCTTCCGTATCGAAGACGGCATCATGAAGCTCAACGGCAAGCGCGTGGTCTTCAAGGGCGCCGACCGCCACGAATTCGACGCGAAGCGCGGCCGCGCCATCACCAGGCAAGACATGATCGACGACATCACGTTCTGCAAGAGGCACAACATCAACGCCATCCGCACCTCGCACTACCCCAACCAGGAATACTGGTACGACCTGTGCGACGAATACGGCATCTACCTGATCGACGAAACCAATCTTGAAACGCACGGCAGCTGGGTTGCGAACAACATCGAAACCCCCGAAACTGCGGTGCCGGGCAGCAAACCGCAGTGGGAGGACGCGTGCGTGGACCGTATCAACAGCATGATGCGCCGCGATTACAACCATCCGAGCGTGCTCATCTGGTCGCTTGGCAACGAGTCGTTCGCCGGCGAAGTGTTCCGCGCGATGCACGCCCACGCGCACGCGATCGACCCGAACCGCCCCGTGCATTACGAAGGTTCCGTGCATGATCGCGCGTTCGACGACGTGACCGATATCGAAAGCCGCATGTACGCGCACGCCGACGAAATCGAGGAATACCTCAAGTCCAACCCGAAGAAACCGTATATTTCCTGCGAATACATGCACGCCATGGGCAATTCCGTCGGCAACATGGACGAATACACGGCTTTGGAACGCTATCCGCAATATCAGGGCGGATTTATTTGGGATTTCATCGACCAGGCGATTCTCGACAGCAACGGTCGCATGTGCTACGGCGGTGATTTCGGCGACCGTCCGAGCGACTACGAATTCTCCGGCGACGGCCTGCTATTCGCCGACCGCACGCCGTCGCCGAAGGCGCAGGACGTCAAGCAGCTGTACGCGAACGTGCATATGACCGTCGATGCTTCCGGCATTACGATCACCAACGACAATCTGTTTGTTTCGACGGCTGATTCCACGTTTGTGTTGCGTATTTTGGCTGATGGCAAGCCCGTTTGGTCTTCTTCGCGCCGCTTCGACGTTGCCGCAGGTACAAGCGAGCATGTTGAGATCGATTGGCCGATCGACGATTACCGCGCAGGTGCGCAGGAACTGGTTTTGGAGGCGTCCCAGCAGTTGACTTCCGCTTGCGATTGGGCTCCGGCTGGGTATGAGCTTTCGTTCGGCCAGTGCGTGGTTGCGGGTGGCAAGATTGCCGATACTGTTACGGCCGCTTCCGCCGCTTCCGATGGAGCGATCACCTTGGGCCGCTGGAATATCGGCGCACGCAGTGCGGGCCGTGAAGCCCTGTTCTCCCTTGCACAGGGTGGCATGGTGTCGTACAAGCTTGGCGAGCGCGAATTCGTGTTGCGTAAGCCGCTGATCACCACGTTCCGTGCGCTGACCGACAATGATCGCGGCGCGGGCCATGCGTTCGAGCGTGCGCAGTGGGCGGTTGCCGGAAAGTATGCGCGTTGCGTTGATACGAAGGTTGAGCCGCTCGGCGAAACCGCAGTTTCCGTCACTTACACGTATGAGCTTGCGATTGCGCAGCGCACGAAGGTCACCATTCGTTACGTTGCCGATGTGCTTGGCCACGTCGATCTGCATGTTGCATATCCGGGTGAAAAGGACGGCGATCTGCCGACGATTCCGGCGTTCGGCATTGAATGGATGCTGCCGGTCGAGTATTCGAATCTGCGATTCTATGGCGTCGGCCCGGAGGAAACGTATGCCGACCGCAAGCATGCGAAGCTGGGCATTTGGGATACGAACGCCTTCCGCGATCGCGCGCCGTATCTGCTGCCGCAGGAAACCGGCAACCATGAGGACGTGCGTTGGGCTGAGATTACGGACGATTCTGGTCATGGCTTGCGCGTGAGCCAGACTGCGAATACTGAAACCGGCGTTACGAAGCCGTTTGCGATGAGCCTGCTGCCGTATTCGAGCACGATGCTTGAGGAGGCGCTGCATCAGGACGAGCTGCCGGAGCCGAAGCACATGTTCCTGCGCGTGCTCGCCGCTCAGATGGGTGTCGGCGGCGACGATTCCTGGATGAGCCCGGTGCACGAGCAGTATCAGCTGCCCGCCGACCAGCCGCTCAACCTCGACGTAGCCCTCGACCTGTTCTAGTTTCAAGGATTCAGTCGATTCCTACGTGCGAAATGTCTCCCGATTCTTGATTTCAAGGATCGGGAGGCATTCGTTGTGCCGCAAGTTGACTTTCGGCCTCACGATTCGCAGTTCTGTCTCACGATTTCGCAAGATCGTGCGACAATTCGGAAAAAACATGCGATCAGTCCATCAAAATGGACGATGAGGGGGATTTTGTTGATGGCTTAAATTAGACGGATTGCCTAGAATGAGGGCAGAACTTCCGAAACGTTCGAGCGCAGGCGGGCAAATTCGCGCGCGTCCGAGCATCACGAAGCACGCTCTTCCAGGAAAGGGGCCATCATGAGCGACGCAATGAACAACCCGTATGCGAACAATCCGAATCAAAATGGCAGCAACGAACAGCAGCCGCAAGGCCAGCCGGAATACGGGGCATACGCACCAAACCAGCAATCGCAATCCCAGCAGCAGGGCGGCAATCCCAACAATTCGGGCAATCCGTATCAAAGCGAGCCTCAGACCCCATGCTACTTCGACGGTCCCAACGCCAACCCGAATCCCAACCAGAACGGCTTCTTCTACGCGAGCTACACCACCGGTCAGCCGTACGGCCAACCATACGGACAGCAGAACAGCCAATCCGACGCTGACAACGGCACCAACAATTGGCAGCCGATCAGCCCGTTCAAGCTCATGGAGGAATGGCTCCCGAAGAAGGCAAAGAACGCGATCCGCGGCACGTATGCGGTACTCGGCATCGCCGCCGTCATTCTCGGCCTGGCACTGCTGATTTGGCCCGGTGCCACACTGAAGGTCGCCGCAATCGCGCTCGGCGCATACTTCGTGGTTTCCGGTGTGGTCCGCATTGTGACCGCAATCGTGGAACTCGGGCTTCCGGGAGGATGGCGCGTGCTTGACATTCTGATCGGCCTGATGCTGTCTGTCGGCGGTGTGGTCATGCTGAAAAACGCGGCGCTTTCCGGAGCCACACTCGCCGTGCTCATCACCATGGTGGTCGGTCTCGGCTGGATGCTGGAAGGCGTGATGGCGCTCGTGGAATCGTGGCGCATGCCAAGCTCCGCATGGGCCGTAATCTACGCACTGCTGTCGATCGTCGCCGGCTTCATCGTGCTGTTCTCCCCCGTCAGCTCCACGACCTGGCTGATCCTGTTCGGCGGATGCGCGCTTGTGGCGATCGGCATCGTCGCGATCGTACGTGCGTTCACCTTCGGCAAGTCCAAGCGCAAGTAATTTTTTGCGGCGCAAGAACAGTCCAACAGTCAATAGACTATCTCTCAGATAGTCTCAAGTCCGTCACTTAACGTGTCGGACTTTTTCTTTGCATTTCCAAGGTTCGTCAACATTCTTCCGATGATTCAGGGGTTTATATAGGGTGTTGTCCGTTGGCAAAGGACACCGACCATGTCCGTTGACAACGGACTTTTCTCTGTTTTCAGAAGCCCAATTTTCCGTTGACTCACGGTTACCATGGATAGTGCAAGGAGGCATGACAATGACGCACGGTTACATGAAATCCATGATTAGCTACTTGCTGAACCGCCGTGATTTCGTATCCGGACAAGAATTGTCCGAAGCGCTTGGCGTCTCCACAAAAACCATCAATCGCACCGTAAAACAAATTAACGAATCTTCAGAAGAAATTCCGATTATTGAATCGCAGCGCGGTCGCGGATATCGTTTGAATTTCCAGAATTATTTCAATCAGCAGGACCGCATGGACCATGCCAACGCCATGAACGGCATCTCCTCCGTGGAACGTCGCGACGAAATCATCAAGCGCCTGCTCATCACCTCACCCCACCAGTACCGCGTGGATGACACCGGGGCGAAAGTCGTGGTGCTGCTCACCGTCGGCGCCAACGGAGACGGATCCAACGAGCATCTTCGCCTGCTCTCGCCGCTCGCACGCAAGATGGCCAAGCAGGAGGTCACCGCCGCACTGCAGCAGGCACAGTCCGCGGACGACGACATCAAGATCGAAACCCAGGGCACCATCGGCATGGCATTCGGCGGCACGTCCCAGGATGCGCTGGTCACCGGTGAATTCAATTTCTGGCAGTCACTCGCCACCCTCGGCGACAAAGCCCCCGGCATGCTTCCGGTGATCATCGCCACCGGTATCGCATTCTCCATCGCCGGTAAGCCGGGTATCGCTCCGGGCTTCATCTCCGGTCTCGGCGCGGATCTTACCCTGACCGAAGAGTTCCTCAATATCGGGCTCGACGAACTGTCCGTTTCCCCGACCAGCGTACTGCCGCTGAGAGAGGAGATCCGCAAGCGCTAACGACTGCCGAATATTCCTGAAGACCGTAAGGTCTGATTTATCTCTGTTTCCCAAGGGCACCAAGCAACAGCCGGTGCCCTTTTCCTATGCCTATCGTTGTCCGTCTTTCATATGTTGATACTTTTTCTTCAAGATTAGCCGATGATTTTACAAAAGAAGTGACGATCGTCGCATGACATTGTCGACTTGCCCGACGTAAGATGAAGGCACAACAGAAGAACGAAGAAAAGAAAATAGACAACAAACACAGACTTACGGCAGCGGCCAGAGGAATAAACAAGAAAACAGATACGTGCCGCCAAGCCGAACGAAAGGAAACATCATGAAGAACAACACTTTCAACCAGGTCATCAACGCCAACCTCGCTTCCATCGATCCGGGCTTCGGCCAGTTCGCACTCGCCAAGGCTTCCTCCGACCTCTTCAAGAAGGTCCTCAACAAGTAAGACCGCTTCCTAGACGGGAGGCAAGGCGCAGGCGCCACAGCACCTCGCCCCTCTTCTTTCCAATCCTTAAATCACATAGCGGGAGGCCGCGGTTCCAAACGGAATCGCGGCCTCCCGCTTTTCACGTACGCCGGCTACCCCTCCTCAACAGCGAGATTGCGAGCGGCGGCGCGTTCGCGTGGGCCGCGCGTCACGTAGAAGCCGATTGCCACGATGACGAACATCACCGTGCAGCAGATCCACAGCACACGGCTGCCGAACGCGTTGAGAATCCAGCCTCCGACCAACGGCGAGAACGCGTTCGACAGCGACCACACCAGGTTGTATAACCCTTGGTAGGTGCCGCGCACATCCTTTGGCGCGATGTTCGCCACCGTTGTGGCGGCAATCGGGAACGTGCCCAGCTCGCCAAGCGTCCACAGCACGGTCGCGATTGCGAACGCCACCCACGAATTCGCGCCGATCTGGAACGCGTATCCGACCGCCGTGATGGACATGCCGAGCACCAGCACTCGGGTGTTGCTCATCCGCTGGAACAGACCGATCGCGGGAATCTGCAGCAGACACAGCAGGCCGCCGTTGATGGTCAGCAGACTGGAATATTCATCCGTGCCAAGGCCGATCTGCGTCATGGAAATCGGCAGGCCGCTGACGATCTGGTAATACGCCAGCGTGTACAGGAACATCAGCACCACCATCGACATCAGCGCGCCGTCGGCGCATGCGCGACGATAGCTGCGCCATACGGAGAACCGCTGCGGCCGCTGCGATTCGCCGGTTTGTTTCACAGCATGTTCCACGGCATTTCCCGCAGCTGATTCCGCGG
>ULZI01012133.1_pt1 | contig 11642 bp, 8 predicted proteins | sample 1962991 | NCBI WGS metagenome assembly ULZI01 (sample SAMEA4835886, study PRJEB28245) | human gut metagenome | biome: gut microbiome; material: fecal sample | place: Denmark | collected 2008 | reverse complement strand
CCAGGTAGTTGTCGTCGAGGTACTTCCACAGGTGCTTGGTCTTCTCGGTGGCAGGAGCCAGGAATGTCTCGTCGCCCTCGTACGGGGTGTAGTTCTTCTGGATGAAGTCGCGGACGTCAATATCCTTCTGCCAGTTGCCCTCGGTGAAGCCGGCCCACGCCTTGGCGTCGAGCTCCTCCTGGGAGACAGCTGCATTTTCCACTGCGGTCATGTCACTCCTTAAATGGGGTTGTAGGTTTCGCATCTTCACGGAACCCTTGGTTCAACAGTGTAGTTGGCACTTGCTTGAGAAAAGCTGAAATTGGGAGTGAGCTATCTCACATTGTTTCTGTGAACGCTACCATTCCAATGGCTTCTAGATATTGATGGGACTATTGCACGTCTCCAGATATGGGAAACCGCTCATACTGTGATGTTCGTATGAGCGGTTCGGTCTTGAGATTGACAGCAGAACCGTATCCGTCAGTTTTCGACCGTCAATCCTCGGGGCGAGCCTGTGCGGGTTTCACGCCGTAGTTCTTCCAGCGCCGGTTCTCCTCCTCCCATCTGGCATTGCGGTCCACCACGATGTCCCACGCATGTTCGGCGTCTTCCTTGGTCTTGTACGGACCCATGCGCTGTTCGATCGGTGAGACCATGCCCAACTCGGCCTGCTTCTTGACGGTGTTGAAATACCACTGCTTCTTGTTATCGTCTGTCATTGGTACCTCCTCAACGGTATTACTTGCTCCCGCTGGCGGGAGCAATATATGTTTATTCCCTGAATGCGTTGGTGACGGGCAGTCGGCGGTCGCGGCCGAACGCGAGGGCCGTGACCTTCGGTCCCAGCGGGTATTGGCGGCGCTTCCATTCGGCGCGGTCCACCAATCGCATCACGGTGTCTACGGTGACCTGGTCGAAGCCGTCGGCTAACAGGTCGGCGCGGCCGTGCGCGTGCTCGATGTATGCGGCGAGCACCTTGTCGAGCAGCGCGTATTCGGGCAGGGAGTCGGAGTCCTTCTGCCCGGGGCGCAACTCGGCCGAGGGTGCCTTCTCGATGGAGGAGACCGGAATCATCACGCCGTCCTTCAACGGGATGCCGGTGTTGCCGTCCTCGTTGCCCACGATCTTGAGACCGCCGATGCCGACGCCTGCGGCCGCGGCCTTGTTACGCCAACGGCTGATCTCCCAGACACGGGTCTTGAGCAGGTCCTTGATGGGTGCGTAGCCGCCTACCGCATCGCCGTAGATGGTCGAGTAGCCGCAGGCGAGCTCTGACTTGTTGCCGGTGGCCACGGCGAGCAGACCGCGCGAATTGGAGCTGGCCATCACGATCACACCGCGGATGCGGGCCTGCAGGTTCTCGGCGGAGACGCCATCAAGGTCAAGTTGCTGTTGGTAGGCGTTGAACAATGGCTCAATGGGCTGGACCTCGTAATGGGCGCCAATGTTGGAGGCCAAATCGGCGGCGTCGTCTTTGGAACCGTCGGAGGAGTACATGGAGGGCATGGAGATGCCCCAGACGTTCTCGCCGCCGCATGCGTCGGCCGCCATGGCGGCTACCAGTGCGGAGTCGATGCCTCCTGAGAGGCCCAGCGTCACGCCGGTGAAGTGGTTCTTGGCCATGTAGTCCTTGAGGCCGAGCACGCAGGCGGTGTATACCTCTTCGTCCGGGTCGAGTTCCGGAACGATCTCGGCCTTGGCCTGATGTTCGGCGGCGGAATCGAAGTCCCAGAACGTCAGGTTTTCCATGAACATCGGGCTGCGTTCGATAAGCGTGCCGTCGGCGTCGACCACGAAGCTGCCGCCGTCGAAGACGAGGTCGTCTTGACCGCCGACCTGATTCAGGTAGATGACCGGGGCGTTAACCTCGGCGGCACGACGCTGGGCGAGCTCGAAACGGGTGTTGGTCTTGCCTTCCTCATACGGCGAGCCGTTGATGGTGAGCAGCAGGTCGATGTTCTTGGTGGCCAGGTCGGCCACCGGGCCGCCGTCCTGCCAGATGTCCTCGCAGATGGCCACGCCAATGGTGGCGCCGTCCACGTCGAGGGTCACGGAGCGGTCGCCGGCGGAGAAGATGCGGAATTCGTCGAACACGCCGTAGTTGGGCAGGAAGTGCTTGTCGTAGCCAGCCCAGACCACGCCTTGGTGCAAGACCACCAGTCGGTTGCGCGGCTTGGAGGTCTTGCGGTCGGTGCCCACGGTGCCGACCACCACGAACAGATCGCCGAGGCCGTCGTCGTTGAGCTGGGTGGCGAGTTCGTTGGCCTTGTCCCATGCGGCTTGGCGGAAGGTGCGGCGCAGGGCCAGATCCTCGATGGGGTATCCGGTGAGGGTCATTTCCGGGAAAACAACCACTTGGGCGTTTCCTGCGGCGGCTTTACGGGAGTAGTCGAGCACCTTGGCGGCGTTGGCGTCAAGCGCGCCGACGCAGGTGTCGATCTGGGCGAGTGCGAAGCGAAGCTGTGTCATAGATTCTTAGTGTAGCCGCGTATGACGTCGGATTGCCTGTTCTTCCGGCTTGGCGTCATTCATTAGGTCGTTTTTGCGTTCATTAGGTCACTGCAATGCGATATCAGTCGTTGCAATGGCGCGATTCCAACAACCAGTATCGCCGTTCACCGACCTAATGGACGATGAATCGACCTAATGAACGAATGCCACTCCCCTCAGTCAGCTTCGCTGATAGCTCGTCCTGCACTTATGGACGGGCGAGGCCCGCGCATATCTGGTTCGGCTGTCGCCTCACCTTCGGCTACAGACAGCCCACTGGGCTGTCTGCCTAACGCCTCAGCCTCCGGAGGTGAGCCAGAAAAGGATTTACTTCAGCTCGTTGAGCACGCGCAGAGCGGTGTTGACGTAGAAGTTGACGAAGGTGGGAATGGATTCGTCGAGACCCACGAAATGCGGGCTATGCCAGTCGGCGCAACCTTCCTGGCCGTTTGACCCGACGAACGCGAACACCGGCAACGTCACCTTGGCGAATTCGCAGAAGTCCTCCCCCGCCATCGACTGACGTATCGGTTCGAGCTGCGCGTAGTCGTTGACATCCGCCGCCACGGCCTTGGCGAGACCTGGATCGGAGACCAGCGGGTCTTGAAAGTCATCCCAGACCACGTCGGCGCTGATGCCGTATGCCTCGGCGGTGTGTTCCACCACTTCCTTGAATCGGCGGCCGACCAGATTGCCATCCGACTTGTGGAAATAGCGCACAGTCCCTTGGAATCCGGCTTCGGCGGGCACCACGTTCCACACATGGCCGCCGTGCACTTCGGTAACGGACAGCACCAGCGGGTGGAAGGGCGTGACGTTGCGGCTCACGATGGTCTGCAGGCTCAGAATAATACTGGCGAGCGCTTCGATGGGCCCGGTGCCCTTGTACGGGTAACCGGCGTGGGTGCCTTGGGCGTGGAGGGTCACGCGGAATTTCACGCAGCCGGCCATCATCGGCTCAACGCCGATGGCCAGCTGGCCGGGCGCATAGTTGGGGTTGTTGTGCGTGCCGATAATGGCTTCGACGTCATCCACGAGTCCGGCGTCGATCATGGCGCGAGCGCCTTGGCCGGTCTCCTCACTCGGCTGGAACAGAATCTTGATCGAGCCGGCGAACTTGTCACGGTGCTCGGCGAGCCAGAAGGCGGCACCGAGCAGACCGGTCATGTGCAGGTCGTGGCCGCAGCCGTGCATCACGCCTTCATTGACGGAGCTGAACTCCAGTCCGGAGTCTTCCACGATGGGCAGGCCGTCGATGTCAGCGCGCAGCCCGATACGCGGCCCGGGACCGGCCTCGCCCTGAATGAGCCCCACAACACCAGTCTCCAGCGGGTTGTGCAGGATCTCGATGCCGTGCGCCTTGAGCTGGTCGGTCAGATAGATGCTGGTGCCGAATTCACGGAAACTACGCTCCGGATGGGCGTGCAGGTAGTGGCGGATAGTGATGAGTTCGTGGTCGATGTCGATATGTTCACTCATGGTTCCCGATTCTAGTAGCGCGAAGAATATATTGCGGCCCTCGCTCCATATTGGCGAGGGCCGCGATCTATGGGGTCAGTATGCCTTGTTATTGCTGGCGTTTGAGCAGTCGTTTGGCGATGGCGTTGGCGATGCCCTGCACCACCTGGACCAGTACGATCATGATGATCACGGCCGTCCAGGTGACGGTCTGGTCGAACTTCTGGTAGCCGTAGGCGATGGCGAAGTTACCGAGACCGCCACCGCCGATGTAGCCGGCCATGGCAGACATGTCGAGCACGCCAATGAACAGGAAGGCGTAGGCCAGGATCAGCGGTGCCAGGGCTTCGGGGATGAGCACGGTGCGGATGATGGTGAGCTTGCCGGCACCCATCGAACGCGCGGCCTCGATTACTCCCGGGTCGACCGGCACGAGATTCTGTTCGACCAGACGCGAGGTGGCGAAGGTGCACATCACCACCATAGGGAAGATGGCGGCCACGGTGCCGATGGACGTGCCGACCACGACGATGGTGAGCGGCTGCATGGCTGCCAGGAAGATGATGAACGGAATCGGGCGCACGATGTTGACGATGATGTCAAGGATGCGGTAGACGGCCGCGTTCTCGAACAGGTTGCCGGGGCGGGTGCCATAGAGCACCACGCCGAGGATCAGGCCGAGGAATCCGCCGATGACGAGGGTGACGAGCACCATGGTCAGGGTCTGGCCAATGGATTCGAACAGTAGTGGACGCAGCACGTTCCAGTCGCTATGCGGGTTGGCGAGGATGATCATGCGTTGGCTCCTTCATGTGCGGCGGCGGACGCGGCGGGCGCGGTGGCAGTATCGGCCGCCAGTGGGTCATGGGCGCGGTCTTCGGCGTAGGAGGCATGTCCGGCGACTGCGTCGGCGTAGGCCACAGGCTTTGCGGCGGTGCCGAAGTCGATGACGTCGCTATTGGCGGCGAGCTCGCGCAGGAATTCGTCCACATGCCAGCCGGGCCCGTTGAATTCGTAGGTGATGGCACCGATGGCGGTCCCCTTGACCGTGTCGATGCCGCCGTAGAGCAGGCTGGATTCGACGCCGTATTTGGCGATGAGTTCGGAGATATTCTGTCCGGATGCCTTGAGTTCATGGCCTTGGGTGCCGGAAACGTCCTTTTGGCGGATAAGCACGGTGACAATGCGGCCCGACCATTCGTGATGCAATCGCTCGACCCGGTCTTCCTCGGGCAGGCCAGACAATGCGGTGGCAATGAATCGCTTGGTCACCGGCTGCTGGGGTGCAGCGAACACATCGTATACGTCGCCGGATTCGACCACGCGTCCGGCGCTCATTACGGCCACGCGGCCGGCAATCTGCTGGACCACGTTCATCTGATGGGTGATAAGCACAATGGTGATGCCGAATTCCTCGTTCACACGCTTGAGCAAGGCCAGCACTTCGGTGGTGGTTTCCGGGTCGAGCGCGCTGGTGGCTTCGTCGGCGAGCAGAATCTCCGGATTAGTGGCCAGTGCGCGGGCGATGCCGACGCGCTGCTTCTGGCCGCCGGACAGCTGCGAAGGGTATTTGTTTGCGTGCTCACTGAGGCCCACGAATTCAAGGAGTTCGTTGACACGACGATCCTGATAGTCCTTGCGCCAGTGATCGAGTTGCAGTGGGTAGGCGATGTTCTGGGCCACGGTTTTGGTGGAGAACAGGTTGAACTGCTGGAAAATCATGCCGATTTTCTGGCGGATGGGCCGCAGCTTGGTCTCACTCAGAGAGGTGATATCAGTACCAAGCACGGTCACAGTGCCGGAGGTGGGTCGTTCGAGCGCGTTGATAAGCCGGACCAGTGTGGATTTGCCTGCACCGGAATAGCCGATGATGCCGAAGATGTCACCGCGATCGATGGTCAGGCTGACGTCATCCACGGCTCGTGCGATGTTCGCGCCGCGTCCGCGTGTTTTGAATTCCTTCACGACATGGTCGAAGGTGATGATGGGGTCGCTCATAGTGCTCCCTGATGCTGGTTGTTGGTGTCCGGTCACGGAAGCGGAGCGAATCCCGATTGTTGGCTCGGGTACTCGCTCCGCTTGGTGGTAATGGCTATGGACAGGCTAGTCGTGCGCTCGTATCAGCCGCGGCTCACTGCTGGGCCTTGGCATCCTTCTCAATGTCGGACAGGAAGCCTTGCAGCTCGCTGGCGCTGAACTTGTCGGCGAACACCGCGGTACCGCCGGAGTTCTCCTGCAGGGCGTCGAGCACATCCTTCTGCTGGTAGATGGAAACGAGCTTCTTGTAGGTCTCGTTGTTCACGTCCGCCTTGCGGGCCACCCACACGTTGATGTAGGGGCGAGCCTCTTCGGATTCGGCGTCATCCTGGTAGATGGCGTCCTTCGGGTCGAGACCGGCATCGGCCACGTAGTCGTTGTTGATCACACCAGCGGCGATGGTCGGGTCCTTCAGGGTGGTGGCCACCTGTTCGGCCTTGAGCGGGGTGACCTTGACCTTGCTCTTGGCTTCGTCGATGTAGGCCGGGGTGGAGAAGGCGGTCCAGTCGCCCTTGAGCGTCACGAGACCGGCGGCCTTGAGCACGCCGATAGCGCGGGCCTGGTTGGTTTCGTCGTTCGGAATGGTGACGGTGTCGCCCTGCTTCAGGTCCTTGATGTCCTTGACCTTGGTGGAGTACACGCCGAGCGGGTAGATGGCGGTGCCGCCGATGGGCTGCAGGTCCTTCTTGTTGCTCACGTTGTAGTTGGCCAAGTAGAGCAGGTGCTGGAATTCGTTGAGGTCCAGCTCGCCGGAGTCAAGGGCCGGGTTTTCGGAGGTGTAGTCCTGGAAGTCGACGATGTCGACGTAGATGCCGGCCTTCTCGGCGTCCTGCTTGAACTTGACCCATTCGGGGTTGGTAGCGCCGACCACGCCGATCTTGACCGGGTTGCCCTTGCTGCCCTTGGCGGACGACTCGTTGGCACCGGCAAACGCGCGGTAGCCGAAGAACGCGGCCACGGCGATAATCGCCACGACCACGATGGTGATGATGACGTTGCGGGCGGTGTGGTTCACACGCACCGGCTCGTTATTGTTAGGAGCGGCCGGGGTTGCCGGCTGGGTTGCTGCTGTCATTGGATTTCCTCTCTCCAAAATTGATGTCGGGTAACACCATAACGCGCTTGAACCGCGAAAGTGACGGAAAATGGCCGATTGCCATATAGGTGTCTTTTATGGCGCGCATGCAATGTCCGGGATTCGTGCGTTTGATAACCCGCTATAGGCGTGCCGAACACGCCGGAAAGCACGTCGAGAGGGGCTTTGACAATGGAAGCTATGACTACCGATACTGCCAATGCCGATATCCGAGCCGTATTCTTCGATATCGATGGCACGCTCACCAGTTTCACGACCCATACGGTGCCGGATTCCACAATCGAGGCGATTCACCGGCTGCAGGCCGCAGGCGTCAAGGTGCTGATTTGCACGGGCCGCGCGCCTTCACAGATGCACGTGGTGCTGGATACCATGCCGGTGACGTTCGATGGCGTGGTGGCGTTCAATGGGCAGTATTGTTTTGATGACACCGGCTTCTTTGCCTCGCAGGCCTTGGATACTGCTGATATTGAGGTGATTCTCGACTGGCTGGACCGTCACCCCGATGTGGTGTGCAATTTCGGCGAGAAGGATTACGTGTACTTCAACCAGTCCAATGATCTGCTTCGCGCCACGTGGAGCAAACTGGGCAAAACCGCACCGACCCGGTATTTCGAGGACCCGCGCACCCGCGCGCTGGATCATGAGACTTTCCAGATCAGTCCCTTTGTTGGGCCCGAGCTGGAGGCCGAACTGGTGGGACTGTGCAGCAATGTGCGCGGGGTGCGTTGGCATCCGGATTTCACGGATCTGATTCCGGCCGATGGCGGCAAGCCGCGCGGCATCCAGCGGTTCATGGCGCATTACGGCATCACGCGCGAGCAGACCATGGCCTTCGGCGATGGCGGCAATGACACGGATATGCTCGCCTACGCCGGCATCGGGGTCGCGATGGGCAATGCGACCGCCGAGCCCAAGGCCGCCGCCGACTACATCACTGACGATGTGGACCACGACGGTGTGCGCAATGCCCTGCTGCATTTCAGGGTGCTACGCGATTAAAACATCACAACAGTTCGCTTTGTTCTGCCCCGCCGTGACAGGGCTTATGAATAAGCAAAGGGCTCGGGACGAATCCCGAGCCCTTTGGTGTTAGCGAACTAACAACACCGTGGAGGTGTTATCACTCGTTGTCGCCAGCGGTAGCGGCGGTAGCGGTGACGGCACCCTTCTTGTCGGTGTTCACGCCGGAGTACACCCAGTCGGTGTAGTCCGGGTGGTCGTAGCCGTTGTCGACGGCGAACTGGAAGGCCTCATCACGGAACTTCTCGAGCTCGTCGATCTTGTCGGCGTACTTGTCGGCGTCGATCATGCGCAGAGCCTCAGCGGTCAGCTCGTAGCGGTCGATGCGGTTGACACGAACCATGTCGTACGGGGTGGTGGTGGAGCCCTCCTCCTCGTAGCCGTGGACGTTGAAGTTGTCGTGGTTCGGACGGTCGTAGATCAGGCCACGCACGTCGTGAGCGTAGGAGTGGTACGCGAACAGCACCGGCTTGTCGGCGGTGAAGATGTCGGCGAACTCCTCGTCGGTCAGAGCCTCGTCGTTCTCCTTGGCGGACTGCAGGGAGAGCAGGTCGGCAACGTTCACAACCTTGAACTTGACGCCCAGTTCCTTCAGCTTGTCGGAAGCAGCCATGATCTCCTGAGTCGGGACATCGCCGGCGGCGGCAAGCACGACCTCGGCCTCATCGTTGTTCTTGGCGGTGGAAGCCCAATCCCAAGCGGCGGCACCCTTCTCGAGCTCGGCACGAGCCTCGTCCAGGGTCAGCCAGGTGGCAGCAGGCTGCTTACCAGCGATGATGGCGTTGATCTTGTTGGTGGACTTGTAGCACTTCTCGGCGATGGCCAGCAGCATGTTCGCATCGGTGGCGAAGTAGATGCCGATGACGTGGTCGTTGTGGAAGCACTTGTTCAGCAGGACGGAGGTGACACCCGGATCCTGGTGGGAGAAGCCGTTGTGGTCCTGACGCCAAACATGGGAGGAGACCAGCAGGTTCATGGAGGCGATCGGCTTGCGCCACGGAATCTCGCGGACGGTAGCCTCAAGCCACTTGGCGTGCTGGTTCAGCATGGAGTCGATCACGTGGACGAAGGACTCGTAGGAGCTCCAGATGCCGTGACGACCGGTCAGCAGGTAGGCCTCGAGGAAGCCTTCCATCTGGTGCTCGGACAGCTGCTCAACGACCTGGCCGGAGACGTGCATGTGCTCGTCGACCTCGTCGGAGATGTAGCCGGCATCCCACTGCTTGTTGGTGACTTCGTAGGAAGCCTGCAGACGGTTGGAAGCGGTCTCATCCGGTCCGAAGATGCGGAAGTCGCGCGGGTTGTTCTTGATGATGTCGCGAGTGTAGGCACCCAGGGTACGGGTGGCCTCGAGCTGGCCCCAGCCGTGGCCGTACTCAGCCACTTCCTTGACCTCGTAGTCCTCGAGGTTCGGCAGCTTCAGGTCGTTGCGGATCACACCACCGTTGGCGTTCGGGTTGGCACCGATACGCAGCTCGCCCTTCGGCATGAAGGCAAGGACGTCGTCCTTGACAGCACCGTTGGCGTCGAACAGCTCTTCCGGCTTGTAGGACTCGAGCCAGTTCTTGAGAACCTCGAAGTGGGCCTCGGTGTCGCGGGCGGAAGCCAGCGGCACCTGGTGGGAACGCCAGGAGCCCTCGGTCTTCTTGCCGTCGATGTACTTCGGGCAGGTCCAGCCCTTCGGGGTGCGGAAGATCAGCATCGGGTAGAACGGACGGTGCACGTTGTCGGTCTGAGCGGTGGCCTTGATGTCGCAGATCTCGTCCCAGATGGTCTCCCACAGCTCGGCGAAGCGACGGTGGATGGACATGTGGTCCTCATCATCGAAGCCAGCGACGAACTCGTAGGGCTCGTAACCCATGCCGTGGAAGAACTCGTGGAGCTCTTCGTCGGAGATGCGGGACAGGATGGTCGGGTTGGCGATCTTGTAGCCGTTGAGGTGCAGGATCGGCAGCACGATACCGTCGGTGCGCGGGTTCACGAGCTTGTTGGACTGCCAGCCGGTAGCCAGCGGGCCGGTCTCAGCCTCGCCGTCGCCGACGATGGCCGGGACAAACAGGCTCGGGTTGTCCATGATGGCGCCGTAAGCGTGGGACAGAGCGTAACCCAGCTCACCACCCTCGTGGATGGAGCCCGGGGTCTCCGGAGCGAAGTGGGACGGAATGCCGCCCGGGTAAGAGAACTGACGGAAGAACTTCTGCAGACCAGCTTCGTCCTTGGTGATCTTCGGGAAGGTCTCGGTGTAGGTGCCGTCCAGGTAGGACTGGGAGGTACCGGCCGGGCCACCGTGGCCCGGGCCCATGATGATCACGGTGTTCTGGCCGTGGTCAGCAATGAAACGGTTGATGTGGCCGATGAGGAAGTTCAGGCCAGGGGTAGTGCCCCAGTGGCCCACCAGACGGTGCTTCACATCTTCGCGGGTGAAGGGCTCCTTCATCAGCGGGTTGGAACGCAGATAAATCTGGCCGATGGAAAGGTAGTTGGCAACGCGCCAGTACTTGTCAACGCCTTCGAGGGCTTCCTCGGAAACCGGAGCGTTGAGCTTCTTCCAAGGGGTGCCAATAACAGGACTCGTCATGTGTACTCCTGTACTCCTGCACGTGATCGTGCGATTGATTATTTCTGTTCGGTCACGGTCCCTGACCCTTGCGGTGCCAAGGTTTTCCGTTCCCAATCAATCGTCATGGTACGAGGACAACGCGACTTTTGAACGATTTCTTGCGGGTGTGTTCGAAATTGTTGCGGATATTTCAGTATTTGTGCGGTTCGACTGACCGTTTGTCAACATTAGTTTTTTCAACATACTTTTTCAAAACAGCGGAAGCATGCGGAAATCCAGCATTTGGCTAGAACAGCGCACGTTCGATTTCCCATGTTCGAAATCGGCGTGTTGTCCGTCTACAGGCATGTAGTTTGTTCGATTTGCGCACATAGTCTCTGCGTGTCGGCCTTGTCGCCTTGACCAGTGATAATCAGGGGTGTTCAGCCCACGTAAAATTCCAATGAACGTTAGGGGAATATCAATGGCAAACGGTCCTGTGCTTGTCGTCGACTTCGGCGCCCAGTACGCCCAGCTCATCGCCCGCCGCGTGCGCGAAGCAGGCGTGTACTCCGAGCTGGTCCCTCATTCCATGCCGGTCGACGAGATCCTGGCCAAGGATCCGAAGGCGATTATTCTGTCTGGCGGCCCGGCCTCCGTGTTCGAGCCCGGCGCGCCGACCATAGACACCAAGGTATTCGAATCCGGTGTTCCGGTGCTTGGTATCTGCTACGGCTTCCAGGTCATGGCCTATGAGCTCGGCGGCAAGGTGGATAAGGCCGCGCTCGGCGAATACGGCAAGACCTCAGCCACCATCGACGACGCCGCCGGCATCCTCGCCGACTCCCCCGCCGAGCAGACCACGTGGATGAGCCACGGTGTGGCGGTCGAACAGGCCCCGGCCGGCTTCGAAGTGCTGGCCCACACCGAAGGCGCGCCCGTGGCCGCCATGGCGGACGAATCCCGCAAGCTCTATGGTGTGCAGTGGCACCCGGAAGTCAAGCACTCCCCGCTTGG
>ULZI01004486.1_pt1 | contig 12158 bp, 10 predicted proteins | sample 1962991 | NCBI WGS metagenome assembly ULZI01 (sample SAMEA4835886, study PRJEB28245) | human gut metagenome | biome: gut microbiome; material: fecal sample | place: Denmark | collected 2008 | reverse complement strand
TCAATAATAGATCTGTATTTTGTTTGTTCATAGTGACCTTTAGCCGCTATTAATGTCATTCCTGGGACGCGAATGTTATCAGCTATACCTATAATAACAAAAAGATAAATCAATATAGTTTGAACATAATCAGGATCGTTAAATTTTAAAGTATATAAATATATAAAATCATACGATAAAATCAAAGCACATGAATAGAACCATCCCAAACATGAAAAATATAAAATTTCAAACTTTGAAAAATATTCTCTTACAGCATTAAAGTTTTCATTAACAATCATACGGCCGAATACGGATTGCATACCATTGGTAATGGTCGATAAAAAAACCTTAATGGCCATAAATATAAGCATATAAATAGAATATATACTTACTGCCTTTAGGTTAAGAAAAATAGTAATCAATATCATTGGGCTATTGAAAACTAATGCTCCTGATATCTGATGAATTAAAACTGCTGATTTCTGATGAAGCAATGCAGTTTTATTTTTTAGATCAAATGATATATAACTGTATTTTTTCAGAAAATAAAAATAATAAATAACATATCTAATCATATAGATAAACACGGAGCAAATTTGCACCAAAATAATATTAATACCTTCAGTTATCAGAATATAAGCACACCCCATATCTAATATGATTGTTAATATTTTTGTAGCCGAAGTTACATATAATTTATTATCAGCAGTAAGAAAAACCTGATACTTTGATATTAATAAAAAATCCACCGCATTTATTAGCCCCATAATAACAAAAAGACTAATTGCTAGATTGATGTTAATTTGGTCAGAAATTATTTGTGCGTATATTATTGAAAATAATAAAAGTAAAATAATAAATACAACACCAATTTTTGAGTAAAAATATTTAGCCTCCGATATGATCTGACTTTGTAGCACACGATCCCCTTCTGACAATGGTTTGAATAGTGCTACAATAGCTGCCCCTCCAACACCAGCCTCTACGAGAGCTAAATATACAAGGCATTGTTTAACAGAAGAAATCAAACCATTTATATCCGAACCATAATTTATAATAATTAATGGGGGGATGATAAAGGTATATACCGTATTAATCAGTTGCTGCATTATATTTAGAGACACATTCATAAATACAACGCGTTTATTATTCTGCATTGCCTCGTCAACCTTGCTGTCTAGCTTGTTAAGTTTTGATATAAAATGATAGTGCAGTCATGAAAAGGTGAAACTGCACTAAAAACTAAACAACCTTAAAATATTAATTTATTTTTATAAGGCAAGCAACCGAACTTAAAATTCTCTCCACATATTTTTGAGCACAAAACTCACTGTCAGCCTCACAATAACATCTCAACTCTGGAGCATTTCCGGAAGATCTTAGATGAATGATGACATTATTATTTAGTGTAAATCTATAACCGTCTAAATTATTTATATCTTTAACTTCAATGCCCGCCTCATTCTCTCCCAAAAGATCAACTATTGTATGTGGATTATTTTTACATATTGTAAATAACCTATCTCTTTTTTCTGGAAGAAAATTAGCAATTCGGTCAGAATAAGTAAATCTACTTGGTAAGCTATGTACCATGCTTGAAATTTTTTTATTTGCAGAAAGTAAAACTAATATAGGGAGTAATGCATCTCGTGTAGGTAAGGCTTTGATCTTTCTATTATCAACTGTTATATCCGAACCTAATATAAAACCACCATTAGCCTCAAAACCTGCATAATTATGATATTTATCTTTTAAAGAAGAAAAAGCATCTAATACGTAAGGCGAACCAATTTTTGTTAAAACAACTTCTTCAAAACAATTACGTTGCATTATTAAGGAGTTACAACTAATTGGAATCGCAATAGATTTTATATTCAATGTTTCAGCACATAACAGTCCAAGTATATCTCCTCGCAACCATTTTCCATTCTCATCACTTAACATTGGGCGATCGCCATCGCCATCAGTACTAAAAATAGCATCTAATTTATATTCTAACGCCCATTTTTTTGCCTGAATAACAAGATCATGACCAACAGCTTCTGTATCTATTGGGATAAATTTATCACTTCTACCGATGGGAACTATCTCTGCTCCTAACTTTTCAAAAATAGGAATGTATAAGTCACGCCCAGCACTTGAATGCTCGTAAAAGCCAACTCTTTTACCTTTTAAAATTCCTTCAGGAAAAAAGTCAATGTATCTTTTAAAATAACAACTAGCTGCGTCAGGACACGGATATAAATTTGGTATGGATGAGTCCAATGTAAAATCTATAGAAACATCTTTAATGCGAATTTCATCTTCCTTAGTGATCTCGCCAATTGGGCTATAAAACTTTAATCCATTACGATCATGTGGTATGTGACTACCCGTTACCATTATACACGGTATTTTATCCTCCAGTGCCTTATAAGCTAATGCCGGTGTTGGGATAACACCGTAATAATTTACCTTTAAGCCGTATTGCGCAATCACAGATGCACATGCTTGAGCTATAGAGTAACTACTAGGGCGATTATCAATTGCTAATGCGACTCCATGAAACTTGTACTTTTGCTTCATTACGTTAATAAAAGCATGAGAAAAAGCTCCGCATACTTCGGGGGTGAATTCTGTAACGAGGCCTCGAGCACCACTGGTACCAAAGGCAACGCCACTATTCCTGATGATAGATAAAGTATTAAATTTCTTGCTCATAAAACCTCATTAAAATTAGCTTAATAACTACTTATAATTACAAATATTCATTTCTCTTTTACATTAAAGTTTAAGGACGAATAACGTCATCTTCAGTTAATAATTGACCGGTTTGAATTTCAATTATTTCTAATGGAAACATTTCTGAGTTTTCTATGGTATGCATAGTACCGGGAGGTATATAAATAGATTCATTTTCTTTAATTATATTTATATCGTTATTAATTGTAATTTTTGCTATTCCTGAAACTATAACCCAGTGCTCTGATCTATGGTTGTGTGTTTGCGTTGAGATTTTTTGACCTGGATTAATTAGTACGCGTCTAACGTTGTATTTCTCTGCCTCCGTAATATAATGATATTCACCCCAAGGCCGATATACTTCTTTATGTTTTTTTGACTCATCTCTGCCGTTTTGGTTAAGGACTTCAACTATTTTTTTTACATTTTGCACTTCATATTTGCTTGACACTAATATAGCATCATCCGTATGCACCAAGACTAAATCATTAACGCCAACCAAAGCAACTAGTTTATCTTCAGCTTTAATAAAGTTATTATAAGAGTTAAAACTAATCAAATCACCACTAACAGCATTCCCATTTACATCCTTATCTGAAATATCCCATAATGAAGACCACGAACCAACATCAGACCATTCTGCATCCATAGGTACAACGATGGCATCATCCGTATTCTCCATCACAGCATAGTCAATTGACTCACTAGGACATAACGAAAACTTATCACGATCCACACGAATAAAATCTAGATCATTAGATGGCGATAAAAAAGCTTGTTCACATGCAGAAAAAATATCTGGGCGATACTTTTCCATCTCTGCAAGCAGTCGTTTAGCGCTAAATAGGAACATACCACTGTTCCAATAATATTCACCTGTTTTTAAAAATTCTTGCGCACGATAAATATCAGGCTTTTCTGTAAAAGATGAAACTTTGTACGCATCATTAAATTTTTCTCCTCGGTGAATATATCCATAACCAGTTTCAGGTGTTGTAGGTATTATACCAAATGTTACAAGCTTGCCAGCATGAGCATGCGGTAATGCACTTTTAACTGACTTAGTAAAAGAAGATATGTTTCCTATTACATGATCAGCAGCCAATACAAGTAGTAATGGATCCTCATCATTTTTTGCATATTTTAAAGCAGCAAACGCACACAAGGTTATTGCTGGGGCCGTATTTTTACCTTGTGGTTCAAGCAGAATATTCTTATCTAATTTATTAATTTTCTTTAACTGTTCCGCAACGATGAATCTATGCTCTTCATTACAAATAACTAATGGGGTCGAACAATCTAATGTATTTAATCTCGCAATTGTAGATTGTAACATTGTCATGTCACCATAAAGTTTTAGATATTGCTTTGGAAAAGACTCTCGAGACAGTGGCCAAAGTCGACTACCGGTGCCACCAGCCATAATTATCGGAAAAAGCATCTACTATAACCTCTGTACAAATATAAATGTCATTTATAAAATATTTCTTCCAGGAGGACCTACCCATAATTTTTTATGTAAGGTTTTTATTTTCTTATATTTTCTATATTATTCAAAAACCACTGGTAAGTATTTTTTACTCCATCATATAACTCGATTTTGGGTGACCAGCCTAGTTTACTCAATCGTTCATTGCTCATTAATTTACGAGGTGTTCCATCAGGTTTAGTACTATCAAAGTAAATATTTCCTTTATAATTAGTAATTTCCGCAACCATTTCTGCCAATTGCCGAATTGAATAATCTTTACCAGAACCAACATTTATGTGTGAGCACTCTGGTTTAGTATATTCTTTATAACGTTCATTAGGTAAATTCATTATATATATGGATGCAGCTGCCATATCATCTACATGAAGAAATTCTCGTAACGCATTGCCAGAACCCCAAACACTGACCTCTGGAAGATTATTAATCTTTGCTTCGTGGAAACGCCGTATTAAGGCAGGTAATACATGTGAATTTTCATGATGAAAATTGTCATTAGGCCCATAAAGATTTGTAGGCATAACGCTCCTATAATCACGACCATATTGTCTATTATAAGACTCACACAACTTAATCCCTGTTATTTTCGCAATCGCATAAGGTTCATTTGTAGGTTCTAATGAACCACAAAGTAGGGATTCTTCTTTTATAGGTTGTTCTGCAAATTTAGGATAGATACATGATGAGCCTAAAAATAATAATTTTTGAACCCCAGCTCTATGAGCTGAATTGATTACATTGGCTTGTATGAGTATATTATTATATATAAAGTCAGCTGGATATTTATTATTCGCATATATCCCACCAACTTTAGCAGCTGCTAAATAGACTTCATCGATCCTTTCTGTATTAAAAAAATTTTGGACAGCATCTTGGTTCATCAAGTCAAGTTCGTGACTACTACGAAAAATTAACTCAACAGAACTATTCATCATTAACTGACGTTTGATTGCAGAACCAACCATCCCTCTATGCCCTGCAATATATATTTTTTTCATTTTCATTTCATTATTTCTCCACTGACAAGGACACATCATACCCATTTAACTTTAACAGAGAATGTTGCTTTGCTATGTTAAGATCATTTCTTATCATTTCCTTACACATTTCTTCGATCGTTATTTCAGGTTCCCACCCTAGTTTTATTTTGGCTTTTTCAGGATAACCGAGCAAAGTTTCAACTTCGGCAGGTCGAAAATAACGAGGATCCACTTGAACAATAACATCGCCAATTTTAACCGAAGGAGCTTCATTTCCATGAATTGCTTTCACAACTCCTACTTCTTTCAAACCACAACCAATAAATTCAAGCTCAATACCTAAATTAGCAGCAGCCATTCTCACAAACTCTCTTACAGAGATCTGCTTGCCCGTAGCTATTACGAAATCATCAGGTGTTTCTTGTTGTAACATTAACCATTGCATTCTTACATAATCTTTTGCATGCCCCCAATCGCGCAAAGCATCCATATTGCCTAAATACAAACATGGCTCTAATCCGTACGCAATATTTGCTAATGCTCGGGTGATTTTTCTTGTTACAAATGTTTCACCACGGCGAGGTGATTCATGATTAAATAAAATTCCATTACAAGCATATATCCCATAAGATTCTCTATAATTGACTGTAATCCAGTATGCATACATCTTAGCTACTGCATAAGGTGACCTTGGATAAAATGGTGTAGTCTCCTTTTGAGGTATTTCTTGCACTAACCCATATAATTCCGAGGTAGAGGCTTGATAAAAACGAGTTTTTTTCTCAAGCCCACATATACGAATAGCTTCTAACAATCGTAACGTACCAATTGCGTCAACATCGGCTGTATATTCTGGTGATTCAAATGATACTGCTACGTGCGATTGTGCCCCTAAGTTATAAATTTCATCAGGTTGTATTTCTTGTACCAATCTAACTATATTCAACGAATCGGTAAGATCACCGTAATGAAGAAAAAAACTTTGTTTCTCATGATGTAGATCCTGATAAATATGATCAATTCTATTAGTGTTAAAAAGAGAGGCTCTTCTTTTTATGCCATGAACTTCATAACCTTTATCTAATAAAAATTCGGCCAGATAAGAACCATCTTGTCCAGTAATTCCAGTAATCAGAGCTTTCTTTTTCATAAAATACCTGCTAATGAGATTAAACAAAAAATTATATCAGTATTAGTTGTATACGGATAATTACATTTAAAAATCACCTTTGTTCAATAAATAAACTTCTTATGTAGTAACTATAATATAACATGATTTTTTTTCGTTCAAATTCGGAAGCTATCATATATGCTTGTTCTCCATATTTTTTTGTCATTTCTCTATCATTAAATAATTCAGACATACTAACCATAAGGCTATCAATATTTTTAGGGGTTATTAAAATCCCATTTCTTTTATTAATAACAATTGCGTCAGGCCCAGGGATATCGCTACAAATGAGAGCGCACTCTCTTGCAGCTCCTTCTAAAAGTGCGTAGCAAAAACCCTCATGCTCACTTGGTACGACAACTACATCTGTAGCTAAATATACGTTATCTAAATCCATTATAAAACCTAATGGTTTGATATTATTAGGTTTACTTCCTAATACGCGAAAAATATCTTCCGAAGTTGCCCCTGCTAATAAAAGAATTACATTATCTGCACCACTAAATGCCTTAGTAAACGCTTTCAGCGTTATATCAAACCCTTTTCGTGCAACCGGCCTTCCTACGAAGGTAAAGATGAAAGTATCTGATGCAGCGTATTGCTGTTTTATATTTTCTATATCATATTTTGACTTTCTTTGAAACTCATTGTGGTCAATACCACAAGCAGAGCCAGGCCCAAGTATTGATACTGGCTTTTTAGTTATAGCGGTTAAAGGCTCAATCATACCTTGAGAAACAGTTAATACTTGGTTAGAAAAAAAACAATTTAGCTTTTCAAGTAATTTAAAACACATCCTAGGAAGGTTCTTATAACCAATATATGGCACCCCATGATTAAAATATATACGTTTGGGTACTCGGGCTATAAAAGCAGAAATTAACGGTAGAATAGCCCCTCTTGACATATGGGCTATAACTATATCTGGTCTTTCTTTTCTAAAATAGAAATAAAGCTCAATTATATGTTTGATAAATAAATAATCTATATCAAATTTTTTTATTTCATATTGTACATGAAGTTCTTTTAAAAAACGCTCATCACCATTAACAGGATCAATCAAAATTTTATGAATTATTTTTTCTTTATTGTGTTGCTCATTAACATTATCTAAAAGCGGCTCAACAAACTTCTTTGCAGTAAATGTATTTAATACCGTATGCATTATTTTCATAAGTTTCATACCTTATCTTTTTGGAAGTATAAGCGCCTTTCCAATATTGATAAGTAGCGCCGCAAAATATTTTATTCTCTTTTTTAAAAGAAACTCTCTCAACGCATAAGACGCAACTTCTGCATATGGTAGAACTCGACCACGAGTTTGATGATCGTTTATTCTATAAAATAATGTTACAGAATCAATATTTACTAACTTAAATTCATGCGCTCTAAGCATCCGAATCCATAAATCATTATCTTCTGACTGAAATCCACCAAGATAGCCCCCAATTTTAAATAATGACACTTTTTTGATGGCCACAGTTGGGTGAACGAATGGATTTTTAATGAGAGCACTTTTTACCTCTCCTAAAGGAGGAACATATTTCTTTATGATTCTACCTGTCTCACTTATAAAATAAACTGAAGTTCCTATTACATCTGGATAGTTATTTTCTTGAATAGCCGCCTCAAGAATCTTTAATCGATTCGGGGTGGATACATCATCGGCATCCATCCTAACAATATACTCCCCTCTAGCAATATTTGCTCCATAGTTTAAATTAAAAGCTAACTGCCCAATATTGGTACGATGTATTTTCAATTTGTCACTCTCAACGGAGTTCAAATATGCCCATAGATTATCATCACAATTATTTGCAATAACAATAATTTCATATTCATAAGAATAGTCTTGGTTTATAATACTCTCAAGAGCATCATTGAGAAAACCTTCATCTTTGTTAACGCATAATAAAAACGAAAAATATGGTCTCTCCACTACAAACTCCTTTATAATCTATCCCTAACACGAGCTATGTTTATCCACGTTTATCCAGTGATTGACTATGGGGATATAAGTATTTTTTGGAGTTATATCGTACCAAGGAGTAGGATAAATAACAATCTGTGACGCTGATGAACCTAAATAAGCCCCCCACCAACTAAAACTACTATTCGCTATAATATGATGGTTAGCTAAGCTCATTAACCATAAATCTTCTTCTTGTGATAAATCTTCTGAATAATATATATTATATTTTTTACTGAGTAATGTTTCGATATTTTCTTTACACCAAAAAATATCATCACTGAAAATAAATACGTCACGTATCATTGCCAAATCGCGTATTTTATTTAAAGCTTTTTTGTAATACTCTAACGAACAAACGCCATGAGTTAAAGTAGCTGTTTTGTTTTTTATATAATCTCCTCTTCTTATATGAATAGAAAGTGATGATTGAGATTCAAGAATTTTCGCTGCAAGTAAATTTGCTTGTTCAGACACATTCTTTGGAATAAAAAATTCTTTTAGATCTAATATATGTTTATGGAAAAAGTGTTCAGATTGCCAATACCCTATATATTTTTTGGATTTCCATTTTTGCGCTATATATTCAAAATCATAACCATAGGCATGAAATTCATTGCAAAAACCTAAAAAAAGAAAGATGTCAGGATATAATCTTGACCCACGAACCAATAATTTATAAATATTATTAATTTTTGGTGTGTAATACTGTAAATATTCCTCTGGAATTTGGAGATTGTTTAGCCTGTAACCACCATGCTCATCATTTTCAGCATAATGACTTATATCAAAATACAATGGTGTCCCATTAATTTTGGAAAGCGCATATCCAAATGAGAACTGAAAAAGTTGATTTCCAAGTCCGCCTTGTAATCTTATAATAGACATATTTGCTCTTTAAATTATGTTTTTAAAAATTGTATCCATAAAAGCTTTTTCTGTGTGTTCAACGACTAGATAGTCACGTAAAATATTACAACTTTCCTTAATAGCTAAACACTCTACTTCTGAGTTAATTTTTGTTAAGATGTCATCATTCGAATCAATAATTAATTTTCTTGTAAATTCCTTAGGTATTCCTGAAAATGCCTCTTCGGTACCTAAAATAAGTTTATTCCTGTATACTGAATTTAAAACGATATTCTTAATTCCCGCGCCAGCTGCTAATGGCAAGATGATTAGATCTATATTATTATAGAACTGTTCGAAATCCTCGACATACCTTACTGCTTTGCAATTTGCTTTCCCATAATAATACATATACTTCCCGTACCAAGCTTGAGAATAAGAACCATGAAAAATAATATTAACTTTATTATGCAAATCATTCAGATTAACTTTTGTTTTAGGCCGAATAAAAGTACTTGGATTAACAGAATAATGTTCCTGTAAATTCATAAAACATATAGTACTTATATTTTCGCATCTATCCAACACATCTTCTTTATTACTTGCAGATTGTATAGGATGAGGAATATAGACAATTTTATGCTTTGGGAATTTTGATTGCAATGACCACTGATCGTCTTTAGAGACGGTTAAATAGACCACGTCTTTTTTTAAAGATATTATATTCTTAGTTATAATTAACCTGATATTCTGAAATAGCCATTTTAAAATTTTTTTATTTTCATACCTCACTTTTGAAACGCTGGTTATTGATCGAATTGAGTCATCAGGCATTATTACCAAATCATTTTTTTTTGCAAATATGCAAGAGAAAGTAAAGGGAAGAAAAATTGCTACCTCTGTAGATTTCATTATATTGAAATAACGTTTAATAATCATTATCGTTGATGTTATCACTCTTACATTTGATAACCTTTCATGTAATAACGTCTGGAGATATAGAATACCAGTTGATTTTTTATTTTTGGGGTTTTTAAAAAAAAGCATCATAATATAAAATACTCAATTGAATAATAATTTTTAACAAATCGGATTAATGCAATAAGTGATAAACACATAAAAAGTGTCTTTTTATTTTTTAGCCTATTTGCGTTATTAATTAAAATTAAAATATACACCAAATCACATGCATATGAAAATCGACCAAGCATTGGGATTATTATTGTACCAAAACTTAATACGACCGGGAAAAGTAAAAATAACTTATCGATTAAAGCTATTGGTCTAATTATTGACCAAAATAGCAATAACTCTATTGCATCAACTATATATATTAGTGATAACCCCGCGTTTTTAACATACTCATCACCGTTTATAGCATAACTAGTATACTTGCTAATCAAATAGGATGATGAAAATACTAGCGCACATATCGTTAGCACGATTATTAGAATACTACGTTTACCTCTTATCAAGCCACGCAATTGATAAGTGATTGGTAATGCAGATATTAGTGGATGAATCGCCACTAATCCTAACGAACTTATAATTTTAGATACCACACTTCTATTTGCAAATAAAATGGTAATTATGACCAAATGTCCACGAACCGAAAATGGTACGAGTAGATGGGTAAAATATAGCCACATTGCTATGTGATACCCCCATTTATATTTATAAATTAGATATGATAATGAAAATGATATAATTAAATTTTGCACTACCATAAAACTGTAAAATGTAAGCCCTATATTTTTAAATAAGACCATTGTTATATAGTATAATGGAGAATCTATTGTATTGTAATATTTAAAAACATCGCTCACTGTATCTATTGCATTATATAAAGACAAATACGATGCTTTATCAGGTCCATTTAATGCGAATAATAGTGATAATGGTATTAGTACCAATAGAACATAAATACAGCTAACATAATTGGATACAATATTAATAAGACAACCAAACAAATAAAATATTATAAAAAAAACGATTACAGCATCTTTATTAAATAGACCGTTATTTACAATCACATAATCGTAAATGGTTATATTTTCCATTAGAGAAAAACCATAAAATTTGATGTACATTTCAATTATGCACGCTACCGCCCCTGGCTTTACAGCTACCAGAGTACTGCATGCATGTCTACGATGTGACGAGCGTTACCCACTCGCGCTAAACCCGAAAAATTCAAACGCTAATTGTCTTACCAATCCGCTCTGGAAACAAGGAAAATCCTGGAAAACTTTGACTAAAATCCTATTGCTAACTCGTTGTTATTCTGATTGTTTATATAAAACAACGGCAGGAATATTCGCAACAATTACTTTCGCCACGAATCTTCACTGCCGTTACAATTTTCTTATCAACCGTTACATTCGGTTAGATTTTCATTATTCGCTTAACAGCTTCTCAATCCCTTTACGGAACTTCGCCCCTTCTTTCAGGTTGCGTAGTCCATACTTCACAAATGCCTGCATATACCCCATTTTTTTACCGCAGTCGTAGCTGTCACCTGTCATCAGCATGGCATCAACGGACTGTTTTTTCGCCAGTTCAGCGATGGCATCAGTCAGCTGAATACGTCCCCATGCACCAGGCTGCGTGCGTTCCAGTTCCGGCCAAATATCGGCAGAAAGTACATAGCGACCAACGGCCATGATGTCTGAGTCCAGCGTTTGTGGCTGATCCGGTTTTTCGATAAATTCAACAATGCGGCTGACTTTACCTTCGCGATCCAGCGGTTCTTTGGTCTGGATGACAGAGTATTCAGAGAGATCGCCCGGCATACGTTTTGCCAGCACCTGGCTGCGGCCCGTTTCGTTGAAGCGTGCAATCATGGCAGCAAGGTTGTAGCGCAGCGGGTCGGCGCTGGCGTCGTCGATCACAACGTCTGGCAGCACCACGACAAATGGGTTGTCACCAATGGCAGGTCGTGCACATAAAATGGAGTGGCCCAAACCTAAAGGTTCGCCCTGACGCACGTTCATAATA
>ULZI01011041.1_pt1 | contig 12168 bp, 4 predicted proteins | sample 1962991 | NCBI WGS metagenome assembly ULZI01 (sample SAMEA4835886, study PRJEB28245) | human gut metagenome | biome: gut microbiome; material: fecal sample | place: Denmark | collected 2008 | reverse complement strand
CCGGGTCCTGAAAAATTAGGGATCAGTTATCCGGGAGTTCCGGGTCTCTTTAGAAACCGCTTGGCCGATTCGATTCAGTTGATGCAAAAAACGATATGGAACAATCAAATTGCATTGAAAAACAAGGAAACATTGTTGAGGAAAAGGGCGGAATGCGCAAAAAATGGCTTCAATTCGCTTTAAGCTCAATCGGCTAGTGGAAAAGCCCTAAAAGCCTCGTTAGACGGCCCGAACTCGGGTGATAGGATTTTTGACATGCTTCAAACGGCCTCCTCACCTGCAGGAGGCTCGTCAAGCAGAACGATTTTTTTCTCCGCCCGAGCGTCGGCGGCCGACCCACAGACGGACGGCGGAGCGTATTTACTCTTCGGATGAAGCCAAAATGGAAAAAAAGAACATCGACTGGGCAAAGCTCGGATTTGCCTATACCCCGACGGACTACCGTTATCAGGATGAGTGGGAAAACGGCGCTTGGGAAGGCGGCAAGCTCATCACTGACAAGCACATCTCGCTGCTGGAGTCTGCCTGCGTCTTCCATTATTCCCAGAGCTGTTTCGAAGGTCTAAAGGCTTATACGACAAAGCAGGGCAAGATCGTCACCTTCCGTCCGGATATGAACGCCGAACGCATGTACAACACGGCCGCCCGTCTGGAAATGCCGAGCTATCCGAAGGAAAAGTTCGTTGAGGCCGTGCTCGAAACCGTCCGCGCGAATGCTGCTTGGGTGCCGCCTTACGGCACGGGCTGCTCGCTCTACATCCGTCCGTTCATGATCGGCTCCGGCCCGCAGATTGGTGTGGCACCGGCGCCGTCCTTCCTTTTCCGCATTTTTGTAATGCCTGTGGGCGCCTACTATAAGGGTGCAGTGAAGCCCCAGAAGCTCGTGGTGTCGGATTGGGACCGTGCGGCTCCGCACGGCACTGGCGACATCAAGGCCGGCCTTAACTACGCCATGAGCCTGCACCCGACGATGGATGCACACCGCGCCGGCTATGCTGAAAACCTCTACCTGGATCCGCAGACGCGTACTTACGTTGAAGAGGCCGGCGGCGCCAATGTTCTCTTCGTCGATAAGGACGACAACCTGATCGTTCCGAAGAGCACGTCGATTCTGCCGTCCATCACCCGCCGCTCGCTCGTTTATGTTGCCGAACACTACCTCGGTCTGAACGTGATTGAGCGCAAGGTGCGTTTCGACGAAGTCAAGGACATGAAGGAATGCTGCCTCTGCGGCACGGCTGCCGTCATCGCCCCTGTCGGCCTCATTCATACGCATGAAGGCGACATCGTTCTGCCTTCCGGCATGGATAAGATGGGCGAAATCAGCGGTCGTCTGCGTAAGACGCTGACCGGCATTCAGGACGGCGAAATTGAAGCGCCTGAAGGCTGGATCCGCGAAGTCTGCTAATAGAAGCTGCGCTTCATCCGGCTTCTCGAGAAGCTTTCTCTGCCCCAAGCAAACCGCTGCGGCGGCAGCTCAGGGCTGAAAGGATTCTCAAAAGGCTCCCTGGCGACACGGTCGTCGGGGAGTTTTTTTCGCTTGATTCGTTTCTCTCGCCGTCCTCGAATGATCCGCCGGCGTGAAGTGAAAAAGACCTTTAAAGCAGTCGTTCATCCGCCCTGCGGATACCGACTTTGGGGATGAGGAAAATGCCTGAGGAGGTAAGGTAAACCACTCAAAAGCACAACTCCCGATTTCGTATTATTTGTGATGGATCAAATCGAACTCTCCAATCCACGCGCCTACAAGACGCTTACGCTTCGTCAACTCGAGCATTCTTCGGTAAGAACCCCGAGACACGGCCGCTGACCTTCCCGCTGAGCGCGTCCGCGATCTCTACGACAAACCGTCTGCCCTTCGGGAAGCAGTTGAGGGACCTCTGGCTCTAAAAGCTTTCGGCTCTCAAAGGCGTCCTCGGAAAACGCCGCTCTCTTTGAAGGCGCAGCACGACGCGGGGCGGTCGATTTAGACGGCCGCATCCCGAGGAAGATGAAACATGACGAATTCCTGCGGCTTGTACCGAAGCGAATTTGAGCACGACGCCTGCGGCGTCGGCTTCATTGCGCACATCAAGGGCCAAAAGAGCCACAGCATCGTGAGTCAGGCGCTCGACGTACTGAAGAATCTGCGGCACCGCGGCGCTGTAGGCGCTGATCCCCTGCAGGGCGACGGTGCGGGCATCTTGATTCAGATACCCGATCAGCTCTATCGCGACGATATGATGAATCAGGGCGTGAAGCTCCCGCCCGCCGGCGAATACGGCGTCGGCATGGTCTTTCTTCCGCAGGAGGCGGCTTCACGTCATGCCTGCGAAGAGGAGATTGAACGCGCTGTTGCGGCCGAAGGCCAAATGATTCTCGGCTGGCGTGACGTGCCGATTGACCGTTCCATGCCCATGTCGCCCGTCGTTCGCGAAAAAGAGCCGGTCATCCGTCAGGTGTTCATCGGCCACAGCCCGGATGTGCTGGTGACCGACGCGCTCGAGCGCAAGCTCTACATCATCCGCAAGCGCTCCTCCATTGCCATTGCGAATCTGCATCTCAAGCACTGCAAAGAGTTCTATATCTGTTCGTGCTCGGCGCGCACCGTGGTCTATAAGGGTCAGCTCTTGGCCACACAGGTCGGCATCTACTACCGCGACCTGCAGGATGCACGCTGCATTTCCGCTCTGGCGATGATTCACCAGCGCTTTTCAACCAACACTTTCCCGCAGTGGCAGCTCGCTCATCCCTTCCGCTACATCGCTCACAACGGTGAAATCAATACGCTGCGCGGCAACTTCAACTGGATTCTCGCGCGCGAAAAGCACATTTCGTCGCCGGTCCTCGGCGACGATCTCAAAAAGCTCTGGCCGCTCATTTTCCAAGGTCAAAGCGACTCGGCATCCTTTGACAATGCGTTCGAACTTTTGACCATGGCGGGCTACTCGCTTGCCCAGGCCGCCTTGATGCTGATCCCGGAAGCCTGGGAAAAGAACAAGACCATGAATCCTCGGCTGCGGGCGCTTTATGAATATAACGCCGCCATGATGGAACCCTGGGACGGACCGGCAGCGGTCGCTTTCACCAACGGCCGTCAAATTGGCGCGATTCTCGACCGCAACGGTCTGCGTCCGGCGCGATATCTGGAGACGAAAGACGACTTGGTGATCCTCGCCTCAGAGTCGGGTGCCGCGGTGATCGACGAAAGCCGCATCCGCCGCCGCTGGCGTCTGGAACCGGGCAAGATTCTCTTGCTCGACCTGGAGCAGGGCTGCATTATCGGCAATGACGAGGTGAAGGGTTCGCTCGCTGCGCAGCATCCCTATCGCGAATGGATCGACAAGATCCGCATCCGTCTCGACGATATTCCGCAGACGCCTGCCTCCGCTCCGCTTTTGCTCGGACGCAATGAACTCATGCGCGTCTTTGGCTTCAGCCGTGAGGACGTGGAACGCATTCTCAAGTCCATGGCCTATCAAGGTCAGGATCCGGTGATGTCCATGGGCAACGATGCGCCGCTTGCCTGCCTGTCCGAGCGTCCGCAGATGCTCTACGACTATTTCCGCCAGCTTTTTGCTCAGGTGACCAATCCGCCGATCGATCCGATCCGAGAAGCGATGGTGACGTCACTCGTGTCGTTCATTGGTCCCCGTCCGGACCTCCTGAACATCATGGCCGTGAACCCGCCCGTTCGTCTCGAAGTGGAGCAGCCCGTGCTCACCGGTGCACAGATGGAGCGTATTCGTGCCATCGCGGACTTTACCGACGGGAAGTTTCATTCCAAAGAGATCGACATTACCTATCCGCTTGCGTGGGGACGCGAAGCAATTGAAGCGCGTCTGGCAAGCATTCGCGCCGCAGCGGTCGATGCGGTCCGCAGCGGCATCAACATTCTGATTCTTACGGACAGGAAGGTTTCGCGTGAACGCGTGGCCATTCCGGCGCTCCTCGCCACTTCGGCCGTGCACCAGTGCCTCGTGGAAGAAGGGCTCCGTACGAGTACCGGTCTTGTGGTCGAAACCGGGTCAGCGCGATCCGTTCATGACTTTGCCGTACTCGGCGGCTATGGCGCTGAAGCGGTGCATCCCTATCTCGCGCTTGCGGTAGTGGAGTCGCTCGCCAAGAACGAGGAAGAGCGCGCAAAGTATGTCGACAACTATCTGCACGCCATCATGAAGGGTCTCAATAAGATCATGGCGCGCATGGGCATTTCGACCTACATGTCCTACATCGGCGCACAGATCTTCGAGGCCGTGGGCCTCAAAAAGAGCTTCATCGATCAGTACTTCACCAATACGCCGAGTCCAGTGGAAGGGCTCGATCTCTTTGATGTCGCCGGAGAAGCCGTAACCGTTCATAAGCGCGCTTTTGAAGCCATCGAGCGCAAGGTGATTCCGCTCGCTGCGGGCGGTCAGTACATGTATCGTCAGGGGGGCGAGCACCATCTCTGGACGCCCGACGCGGTTGTGCATCTGCAGCGCGCCGTGCGTGAAGGCAGCTGGGCGGAGTACCAGACCTATGCCGGGCTCATCAACAATCAGGCCCGGGATCTTCTCACCATTCGCGGACTCTTTGAGTTCGTGCCGGGCAAGGCCATACCGCTCGAGTCTGTGGAAAGCGAAGCGTCAATCATTCGCCGCTTCTCCACGGCTGCGATGTCTGTCGGCGCCATTTCCACCGAAGCTCACGTGACGATGGCGGTGGCGATGAACCGTATGAAAGGCGCGAGCAACTCCGGCGAAGGCGGTGAAGACGTTCGGCGCAATGCCCCGGTGACGACAGAAACGTCGCTCAAGGCGATTCTCGGCGGCGATGTCGAAGTGGATTATCCCCTGCACCCGGGCGACAGCCTGCGCTCCCGCGTTCGGCAGGTTGCTTCTGGGCGTTTCGGCGTCACCACGGACTACCTTGCTCACGGCGACCTTATTCAGATCAAAATGGCTCAGGGTGCGAAGCCCGGTGAAGGCGGGCAGCTCCCGGGCAAGAAAGTGTCGAAATATATCGGCATGCTCCGCCATTCGCTGCCGGGCGTCGGGCTGGTTTCGCCGCCGCCTCACCACGACATCTACTCGATCGAGGATTTGGCTCAGCTCATTCTCGATCTCAAGTACGCCAATCCGCATGCCGGCATCGGCGTCAAGCTGGTTTCTCAGGCCGGCATCGGCACGGTGGCTGCCGGCGTAGCCAAGTGCAAGGCGGACCACATTGTGGTTTCCGGACATGACGGCGGCGCCGGCGCGGCGCCGGCGACCTCCATTAAGCACGCCGGCAGCGCGTGGGAAATCGGGCTCGCAGAAGTGGAGCAGACGCTCGTCATGAATAATCTCCGCGGCCGTGTACGGCTGCAGGTGGACGGGCAGATCAAGACTGGCCGAGACGTTGTGATCGGCGCCATGCTCGGCGCTGATGAGTTCGGCTTCGGAACGACGCCGCTCGTGGCGATGGGGTGCCTGATGATGCGCAAGTGTCAGAAGAACACCTGCCCGGCCGGCATTGCGACTCAGGATCCGGCGCTTCGCCGGCAGTTCGTGGGACGCCCGGAACATGTGGAGAATTACTTCCATTTTGTCGCTCGGGAAGTGCGCGAAATCATGGCGCAGCTCGGCGTGGCGAAATTTGATGATCTGATCGGTCATGTGGAATACCTTCGCAAGCGTTCGGGACTCGACGGCCTGAAGGCCTCGAAGCTCTCGCTCGAAAAGATCCTCTATAAGCTACCCAATCCGAAGGGCTTCCCGCTGCTCTCGACGGAGCCGCAGGATCATGAGCTCGAGAAGGCCTTTGACCTTCGCTATGCTGCCGAGCTTTCTGAAGCGCTGAAGGCTAAGCGCCCGATGTGGGTGCAGACCCGCGTCGGCAATACCGACCGCGCCGTCGGCACGATGCTTTCGGGCATTGCCGCGCAGGAAGCTCAAGGGGAACTGCCCGACGACTTCGCGCTCTTTGAGCTTGTGGGGACGGCGGGTCAGAGCTTCGGCGCTTTCCTCGGCAAAGGCGTTTCGCTTCGTCTGACGGGCGGCGCCAACGACTACGTCGGCAAGGGGCTCTCCGGCGGCTCGATCGCTGTGAAAAAGAGCCCGTCGTTTGACGGCCGCCCGAACGAGAACGTTATTGCCGGCAATGCTTGTCTCTACGGCGCTACGTCCGGCGAGGCATTCATTTCCGGCGTCGTCGGCGAACGCTTTGCTGTGCGCAATTCCGGGGCATCGACGGTTGCAGAAGGGTGCGGCGACCACGGCTGCGAATACATGACGGGCGGCACGGCAGTCATTCTCGGACGAACCGGCCGAAACTTCGCGGCCGGCATGTCGGGCGGCATCGCTTATGTCTGGGATCCCAACGATGAGCTGGCTGAAAAAATGAGTGACGGTGCCTTTGAGCTTTCGCATGTGCTTCCTGCTGCCGAACAGGGCTCCGATGAGCCGCTTCATTACGGTCAGAAGGATGAAGTGCTCTTAAAGCGCCTCGTTGAACGCCATGCTGAACTCACCGGCAGTCCGACGGCGCGTGAGATGCTCGCCGACTGGCCGGCAGCGCTCGGCCGGTTTACGAAGGTGTTCCCGCTCGAATACAAGCATGCTCTTGCGAGCCTCAAGAAGGAGGAGAACTGAAATGGGACTCGATGGAGGCTTTCTCAAATTCACCCGTTTGGAACCGCGCCATGAACCTGTTGAGGAGCGAATTAAGCACTTCAACGAATTCATTGCGATTTATTCCGATACTGAAGGGCGTGAACAGGCGTCCCGCTGCATGGACTGCGGGATCCCTTTCTGTCAGCACCAGTGCCCGCTGCACAACACCATGCCCGATACCCAGCAGTACGTCTCGGACGGCGACTGGGAATCGGCTTGGCGGGTGCTCGATTCCACCAACAGCTTCCCGGAGATTACCGGACGCATCTGCCCCGCACCCTGCGAGGAAGGCTGCACGCTTGGTCTTCACCGCGATGCAGTTTCGATCAAGGCGATCGAAAAGAAAATTGCCGAGGTGGCCTTTAGCCGAGGTTATGTGACGCCGCAGCCGGCAGCTGCCTCAACGGGCTGCTGCGTGGCTGTGGTGGGCTCTGGCCCAGCAGGCCTGGCCGCGGCACAGCAGCTTGCTCGGATGGGGTATGCGGTTACCGTTTACGAAAAGATGGATAAGCCGGGCGGTCTTTTGCGCTACGGCATTCCTGACTTCAAACTCGGCAAGAAGGTGGTTGACCGCCGACTCGATCAGCTTGTGCGCGAGGGGGTGCGTTTCGTGCTCTCCACCCGCGTCACGGGGACCGACGGAGAAACGCTTGAGCCGGGGGTTCATGATGATGCGGAATCGACCATTTCCATTGCAGCGCTTCAGGCCAAGTACGACGCCGTCGTGTTGGCTTTGGGTGCTGAAGTGCCGCGCGATTTGAAACTCCCCGGGCGCGAGCTCTCCGGGATTCACTTCGCGCTTGACTTCCTGATTGCACAGAATCGGGTGAATTCCGGGGGCGGCGTCAATCCGGTTCAGGTCTGCGGCAAGCATGTTGTGGTGATCGGCGGCGGCGAGACGGCAAGCGACTGCATCGGCACGGCTAACCGACTGGGGGCTGCCTCCGTGACGCAGCTCGACTATCACGCCGAACTGCCGCTCAAGGCCGATCTGATGCGTGAGTGGCCGGACTGGCGCCATATCAAGCGGACTTCTACTTCTCAGGAAGAAGGGTGCACGCGGCTTTTTGCCACCAATACGGTGAGCTTTGAAGGCAAGAATGCTGTGGAGTCCGTGAAGACCGTACAGGTCAAATGGGGACCCGGACGCAAAATCACGCCGATCGAAGGCACCGAAAGCGAAGTCAAGGCTGACGTTGTGCTGATTGCGATGGGCTACGCGCATCCTTCGCATGCCATTGTGAAGGCGTTGGGACTGGCTACCGATAAACGCGGCTCCATTGCAGCGCCGGTAGACGGTCCTGAAGCATGGCGCACGGCTGCCGAAGGCATCTTCGCGGCGGGCGACGGCCGGTTCGGTCAGTCGCTTGTCGTCAACGCTCTGGCTGAAGGGCGTGAGTGCGCAGCGGCGGTTGACAAGTGGCTTCGCGACAAGCAGTCGGAGGCTGCGCCGCTCTGGCGTGAATAATGCGCTGATTTGAAATCTGATAGAGCCGTCAGTATTCGGGCGGCCGCCTTTTTCGGGCGGCCGCCCGAAGTTTTAAGGGCTCCGCAGAGCGCTTCACGTGCGAGAATGGGTTCTCAACTTATCGAGGACGACCTCGATCCGGCTGCGCCGCAATAAGGGGCAGTCTGGGAACTCTTGCCCGGGACGGCCCGGAGCTTCATTCTTTTTCAGGAAGGAGGCCTCTGTGGCCTGGATTTACTTAATTGCGGCAGGCATTCTTGAAACGCTTTGGGCCGTTGCCATGAAGGCTTCAAATGGTTTCACGCTGCTGATTCCGTCCCTTATCACTGTGCTCGCGATGATTGGCTCAGTCGCGCTCCTTGCGCTTGCCATGAGGACGCTGCCGCTCGGCACGGCATATGTCGTCTGGACGGGGATCGGCGCTGTCGGTGCGTTTGCGGCGGGCGTCGTTATGTTCGGCGAATCACTCTCACTCATGCGGGTGACTGCAGCCGGCTTCATTGTTGTCGGCCTGATCATGATGAAGGCCTCGGCGTGAAAAACGGCGGTTGCCCGCTTCATGCGCAGGCTCGATATCCCGCTGGCGTTGTGGTTCCGCATCGATGCTGCGGATCATAACAGCGGAATCTTTTGTTTTCGGCGCCGTTTGGCTTATGTGCGCCCTGCCGCACCTTTATAATTCCGCGCAAAATGCTCGTTCGGCCATCTGTATGCGGCCGAGTCAGCGGGTAAAAAATGTTGATCCCTCTCTTCAAATAGGAACTGAGTCATGGCGTCCATTGCCGGCATCGTCTTCAACCTCGAAGGGCCTCGCGCACTTTCGGATTTTCGTGAGGAGCGGCTGCTTCGCGCTCTCGAGAAGGTCAACAGCGCCGTTGAAGCGGTATCGAGCCGCTTCATTCATTTTGTGCATGCTGAGAAGGAGCTTGATGCGGCATCGGTTGACCGCCTGCAGGCACTTCTCAACTACGGTCCCACGCCGTCCAAGGTTCTTGAAAATACGTTTGACGTGCTGGTCGTTCCCCGCCTCGGCACGATTTCGCCCTGGGCTTCGAAGGCAACGGATATCGTCGGCAACTGCGGCGTCGCCGGCGTGCTCCGCGTTGAACGCGGCACGCTCTTTTCCGTGCAGATGAAAGCGGGCACGCTGCTTTCGGAAGATGAGAAGCGTGCACTTGCCGCGCTGCTTCACGACCGCATGACGGAATCCGCGGTGCCGCCGGATTTTCCTGTTCAGAACCTCTTTGTAGATCTGCAGGGTCGTCCGATGGAAACGGTGCCGCTTTTGGCTCAGGGCCGTAAGGCGCTTGAAGAAGCCAATGCGGACATGGGTCTTGCGCTTTCCGACGATGAAATCGCCTACTTGGCAGACGCCTTCGAAAAACTTCAGCGTGATCCGACTGACGTTGAACTGATGATGTTTGCGCAGGCTAATTCGGAACACTGCCGCCATAAGATCTTCAACGCCGAATGGACGATTGACGGAGAAAAGAAGGCTGAAACGCTTTTCGGCATGATCTGTGCAACGCACAAGGCCGCTCCGCAGTTCACCATTACAGCCTATGCCGATAATGCGGCAATCTTTGAAGGCCGTGACGTTGAGCGCCTCTATCCGCGCCCGAGCGATGCGGATCCTTTCGGCTCTACCTTTGAAATGAAGACCGAGCGTACGCATACGGTCTTTAAAGTTGAAACGCATAACCATCCGACCGCCATTTCTCCGTTCCCCGGCGCTTCTACCGGCTCGGGCGGCGAAATCCGAGACGAAGGTGCGACCGGCCGCGGCGCACGTCCGAAAGCGGGTCTCACGGGCTTTACGACTTCGGCGCTCCGTCTGAGCGAAGCCCCGCACAAGTGGGAAGACGATTCCGACTGCTCCGCGGGCGTCGAAAACGCGCAGCCCTACGGCGCGCCCGGCCGCATTGCTACGCCGCTCTCCATCATGACTGAAGGTCCCTTGGGGGGCGCGGCATTCAACAACGAATTCGGCCGTCCGAATCTGCTCGGTTACTTCCGTACTTTTGAAGCCAATGTGGGCGGCGTGCGTTACGGCTACCACAAGCCCATCATGCTCGCGGGCGGCATCGGCAACATCCGCGATGATCAGACGAAGAAGCTGACGCCTCCGGCGGGCAGCCTGCTGATCGTCCTGGGCGGCCCGGGCATGCGCATCGGTTTGGGCGGCGGCGCTGCGAGCTCGATGAATACGGGCGCCAACTCCGAAGCACTCGACTTTGACAGCGTGCAGCGCGGCAATCCGGAAATGGAACGTCGTGCTCAGGAAGTGATCGACCGCTGCTGGTCGATGGGCGAAGCCAACCCAATCCTGGCTATCCATGACGTCGGCGCTGGCGGCCTTTCCAACGCAATGCCTGAGCTCGCCGATCTCTCGGGCAAGGGCGCGCAGTTTGACCTCTCGAAGGTTCCGGTTGAAGAAACCGGCATGTCGCCCTTGGAAATCTGGTGCAACGAATCGCAGGAACGCTATGTAATTGCGCTCGATCCCGCCGGACTCGACAAGTTTGACGCCTTCTGCCGCCGTGAACGCTGCCCCTATGCGGTGATCGGTCACATTACGGAAAAGAGCGACCTCAAGGTGGAGCGCCCCGGCGAAGACGACGCCGTGAATATGCCGATGGAGGTTCTCCTCGGCAAGGCACCCCGTATGCACCGCAACGTCAAGCACGAAGACAAGGTGCTCACGGCCTTTGCCGAAGAAGGCATTGAGCTCGAGGCTGCGGCGTACGATGTGATGCGCCATCCGACGGTGGGTTCGAAGTCCTTCCTTATTACGATCGGCGACCGGTCGGTAGGCGGCCTGACCGCACGCGACCAGATGGTCGGCCCCTGGCAGGTTCCGGTTGCCGACTGTGCCGTTACGACGCTTGGGTTTACGACTCATCGCGGTGAAGCCATGGCCGTCGGCGAACGTACGCCATTGGCTGTGATCAATTCCGCTGCCGCGAGCCGCATGGCGATTGGTGAAGCAGTCACGAACATTGCCGCGGCCGATATCGAACTCGCTCGCGTGAAGCTTTCGGCTAACTGGATGGCCGCCTGCGGCGCTCCCGGTGAAGATGCGCGTCTCTTTGACGCCGTGAAGGCCGCCAGTGAATTCTGCATCGGCTTGGGCATTTCGATTCCGGTCGGCAAGGATTCGCTCTCCATGCGAACGAGCTGGACAGATGCCGGCGAAAAGAAGACGGTCACCTCACCGGTGTCGCTCATCGTTTCGGCTGCCGCTCCGGTGACGAATGCGATGCTGACGCTCACCCCTGAAATCAAAAAGACGCCTGTTCTTGAAGACAGCATGCTGGTTTTGGTGGATTTGGGCCTGGGCAAAAACCGCATGGGCGGCTCGATCCTCGCTCAGACGACGCAGCGCTTCGGTGATACGGCGCCCGACTGCGAAGATCCGACGCTGCTCGGCCGCTTTGTCACGTCGCTGCGTAAGCTCGAGCTTTCGGGCTGCGTGATGAGCTATCACGATCGTGCTGACGGCGGTCTCTTTGCTGCGGCGGCGGAAATGCAGTTTGCTTCCCGCATCGGCATCCGCCTCACGCTCGACTCTCTCCTAGAAGTTCACGGCGCAACGGTTCTCAATACGCTCTTTAACGAAGAGCTCGGCGCCTTGATTCAGGTTCCGAGCGACCGCGTGAAGGAAGTGGTTGCTGAAATGCGTGCGGCCGGTCTTGCCGACTGCTGCCATTTCGTGGGTGAATTTATCAAGAGCGACGCGCTTGAAGTCTGCGCCAACGGTGAGACGCTTGCGGTCTTCCCGCGCGAGAAGCTCCAGTCCGCCTGGAGCGAAGCTTCGCATCTCATTGCCCGCGGCCGCGACAATCCGGCCTGCGCAGATGAAGAGTTTGAAGGCATCTCTGCCGAGCGCGCGACGAATCTCATTGCCAAGACGACGTTCAATGTCGACGAAGACATCGCCGCGCCCTTCATTGCCGCCGGCGTTCGTCCGAAGATTGCCATCCTGCGTGAAGAAGGCGTGAACTCACAGAACGAAATGGCTGCGGCCTTCCTGCGTGCCGGGTTCGAACCCTGGGATGTTCATATGACCGATCTCCTCTCGGGGCG
>ULZI01006588.1_pt1 | contig 12261 bp, 8 predicted proteins | sample 1962991 | NCBI WGS metagenome assembly ULZI01 (sample SAMEA4835886, study PRJEB28245) | human gut metagenome | biome: gut microbiome; material: fecal sample | place: Denmark | collected 2008 | reverse complement strand
TCATGGGCCAGGGTGGAGTACAGGTTCCTGGCGGTATTGGTGCTTCCGTTGTTGATGTAGATGGAATTGTCCTGGGGGCGGTCAATGGGCACGGTCAGGTAGAAGGCCGGGCTCAGGGTGGCCTCCAGGGCAGCGGGCACATTTTTAATGCTGCATGTGTAATCCTCGATGGCCGGGAAATCCTTTGCGCACTGTTTCCTCAGGTCCTCCAGAATCTGGTTGGGATCGGTGAGGGCGAAGGAGTAGGAGTACAGTTTTTTTGCCAGGGTGGGATTTTCGGTCAGCAGCTCATCCATGGCAGTCAGGTCATCCATCATCTGATCGCTCATGGCCTTTTTCAGGGCAGGAATATCCTGATAGGAAGTGCCGGTATATGCGTTCACCAGGTACTGGTAATATTTCTTGCCCTGGGGGAAGTAATACAGCCCTTTATCATTGGTTCCGGTGCCTTTCAAGGGAGTCAGCCCCTCGATCAGCTTCTGGTATGCGGGCACGAAGTGTTCGTCAATGGCAGTATGGTTCCTGGCAATGAAATCCTCCTTTTCCTGCTTTGTCAGTCCCTCCACCTGCTCCAGACGCTCCGCAAATGTTTCCGCCATGAAGCTGTGGTCCGCGTCCAGAAGATAGGCGTTGCAGGAATTAAGGATACGGTCGATGACCGTGTCGCACAGCCCCAGACCGGCATCGGTTTTTTCTTTCTCAAAGGCAATGATGCTGTCATAGTAGGTGTCAATGGAGGACAGGAGGGAAAGGTAATCCTCCACATCCTGTTTACTGTAAAATACATACTCGGACAGAAGTATGGGAAGCTGCGCCTGTATGCCCAGGGAGGAGGAAAGGGGCTGGTCGTAGAGCTCCAGTCCTTCACTGTCCAGCATGGTATTTAAATAGGATGACAGGATGTTGTATGTGAGCAGCTGGTCCTCACGGAGCAGGCGGCTGTCTATTTCATTTAATTGTACTTTCAGGGATTTTGCATCATTAAGAGCCTGTTTACTGTCCTCCAGGGATACGGTTCCCAGGGTTTTATCGTAGTCAGTGATGCCGTAGGCGGCCGGATTGGCCAGGGTGTAGTGAAGCGTGATAAGGGAATTGTCAACTTCGTCCAGGAACAGGTCGTTGGTCAGCTGGTCAAAGGACGCCTGGGCATCAATGGTTTTCTTCTCATATTGTTCATAGGACTGGGTATTTTCCTGGGCAGCGGATTCCTTTGCCAGAGGAGCGGATGCCTGAGGACGCGCAGGCGCCACGCATCCGGCTGTCAGGCAGATAACCAGAAGCAGGGATAAAAGATATTGTAAAAATATGGTTTTTCGTTGTCTCATTCTAAACAAATCCTCCATTGGGGTGTCTGCTGCATTTTTATTACGACATTATATAGTATATGAGCGGAAATTACAACTTATGAGCCGTGAAAAAACTGGCAGGGCCTTCCAAAGAGGGAAAAAACAGGGGGCACGTCTTGACGAACATGGGGGAAACGCTTATACTTAAAACTATTAAAATAAGCGGATTGGGCGCTGCGGCCGCCGGAGCATTTTTATGAACTGCTCTGCCCCGGCTCTTTGTTTCCGCTCAGAAAAAGAGGGAATTAATCATATGTGTCAGGATTGTAAAAAGCCATATTATATTACCACGGCCATTGCCTATGCTTCCGGCAAGCCGCATATCGGCAATACCTATGAAATCATTCTGGCTGACAGCATAGCCAGATATAAGAGGGAGCAGGGATATGACGTGTTCTTCCAGACAGGTACGGACGAGCATGGACAGAAGATTGAAGAAAAGGCTGAGGCAGCAGGTGTGACTCCCCAGGAGTTCGTGGACAAGGCAGCAGCTGAGATAAAGCGGATTTGGGATTTGATGAACACTTCCTATGATAAGTTTATCCGCACCACGGACCAGGACCATGAGGCCCAGGTGCAGAAGATTTTCAAGAAGCTTTACGACCAGGGTGATATCTATAAGGGATATTACGAGGGACTGTACTGCACTCCCTGCGAGTCCTTTTTCACCGAGTCCCAGCTGGTGGACGGCAAGTGTCCGGACTGCGGACGCGAGGTAAAACCAGCCAAGGAGGAGGCGTATTTCTTCCGCATGAGCAAGTACGCTCCCAGGCTGATCGAGTATATCAATGAGCATCCGGAGTTCATCCAGCCCGTATCCAGGAAGAATGAGATGATGAACAACTTCCTTCTTCCGGGACTTCAGGATTTGTGCGTGTCCAGGACCACCTTCAGCTGGGGCATCCCCGTTGATTTTGACCCGAAGCATGTGACCTATGTATGGCTGGATGCCCTGACCAACTATATCACCGGTATTGGTTATGATTGTGACGGCAGCAGTACAGACCAGTTTAAGAAGTACTGGCCCGCTGACCTTCATCTGATTGGCAAGGATATCATCCGATTCCACACCATCTACTGGCCCATTTTCCTGATGGCCCTGGATGTGCCCCTTCCCAAGCAGGTATTTGGCCATCCATGGCTGCTGCAGGGCGACGGTAAGATGAGCAAGTCCAAGGGCAACGTGCTCTACGCAGATACCCTGGTGGATTTCTTTGGCGTGGACGCGGTGCGCTATTTCGTGCTTCATGAGATGCCGTTTGACAATGACGGCGTCATTTCCTGGGAGCTGATGGTGGAGCGCATGAACTCCGACCTGGCTAATATACTGGGCAACCTGGTAAACCGCACTATCTCCATGAGCAACAAGTATTTTGACGGCGTGGTCTGTGACAAGGGTGTCTGCGGGGAAGCGGACGAGGATCTTAAGAAGGTAGTGCTGGAGGAAGTGAAGAAGGCTGATGCCAAGATGGAGCAGCTGCGTGTGGCAGACGCCATGACGGAAATCTTTAATATCTTCAGAAGATGCAACAAGTATATTGATGAGACAACACCCTGGACACTGGCTAAGGATGAGAGCCAGAAGGACAGGCTTGCCACCGTGCTTTATAACCTGACAGAGGCCATTGCCATCGGAGCATCCCTTTTGTACTCCTTTATGCCGGAGACAGCTGAAAAAATCCTGGCACAGATTCATACAGGCAAGCGTGAACTGTCCCAGATGGATGCCTTTGGATTATATCCAAACGGACAAAAGGTGACGGATAAGCCGGAGATTCTCTTTGCCCGCATGGACATCAAGGAAGTGCTGGAGAAGGTGGAAGCCATGCATGGGGCAGAGGCAGCAGACCAAAAACAGGCAGGCGGCCAGGACGGTTCCTCTGATAATGCAGAGGACAGCGGCATTGACCTGGAGGCCAAGCCGGAGATAACCTATGATGATTTTGCGAAGCTTCAGTTCCAGGTGGGGGAAATCATCAAGTGCGAGGCAGTTCCCAAATCCAAGAAGCTCCTTTGCTCCCAGGTAAAGATTGGAAGCCAGGTGCGTCAGATTTTAAGCGGCATTAAGGCTTACTACTCTCCTGAAGAGATGGTGGGCAAAAAAGTTATGGTAGTGACCAACTTAAAGCCGGCCAAGCTGGCAGGCATGGTGTCTGAGGGTATGATTCTCTGCGCAGAGGACGCAGAGGGCAGCCTGGCACTTATGACGCCGGAGAAAAGTATGCCGGCAGGAGCCGAAATCTGCTGATGGTTCGGTTAGCTGTGAGACATTAAAAAGAATATGATGAATACCGGACAGGAACCGTGGAAAGCATGTGCTTTTTATGGCTGCCCGGAAGGCAGGAGCGGGCGGTGATGACCTGCTCCTGTTTTTAAATCAGGCGTATTTTGCATGATAAACAATGGAGGGGATTATGAAAATACTGAGCATAACAGCCCAGAAACCCCACAGCACGGGGAGCGGTGTTTATCTTACCGGTTTGGTAAAGGGGTTTGCCGCACTGGGGCATGAACAGGCCGTGGTGGCAGGGGTCTATGAGGAGGACGAGATGCATTTTCCCGAAGGGACCCGGGTCTATCCGGTATATTACAAAACAGAAAGCCTGCCCTTTCCCATCGCGGGTATGTCGGATGAGATGCCTTATGAGAGCACCATATACAGCCGGATGACAGAGGATATGGTGGACGCATTCAAAAGGGTATTTTTGGTGAAAACAAGGGAGGCGGTGGAATGCTTCCGGCCGGATTTGATTCTGTGCCATCATCTGTATCTGCTTACAGCAGCGGTGCGGGAGGCATTTCCCCAATATAAAACAGCTGCCATATGCCATGGCACAGGCCTGCGCCAGGTAAAGAAAAACAACCTTGAACGGGACTATATCCTGGCTCACATAAAGGAATTGGATATGGTGTTCTGCCTTCACAGGGAACAGAGGGAAGAAATCAGCCGGATATACCGCGTGCCGGGAGAGCGGCTGGAAGTGATTGGAAGCGGATTTGATGATTCCATTTTCCGCTATATGCCGGTTCAAAAGGAGAATGGGGTCAGGCGGCTGATTTACGCCGGAAAGCTGTCTGAGAAGAAAGGTGTCATGAGTCTGCTGCGGAGCCTTACGTATCTGGAACAGCTGCAAAGACAGGAAGGGGAGCAGCAGGGACAGGGCATAGGGCAGCCCGCGGCTCCTATGAAAATAGAGGTATGGCTGGCCGGGGGATATGGAAACCAGCTGGAGTATGAAACCATTAAGAAGCTGGCGGACCAGTCCCCTTACCCGGTGAAATTCCTTGGAAGGCTGGACCAGCCCCAGCTGGCAGAACGGATGAATCAGGCGGATGTTTTCGTGCTCCCGTCCTTTTACGAGGGTCTGCCTCTTGTGGTGATAGAGGCTCTGGCCTGCGGTTTGCAGGTGGTCTGCACAGACTTGCCGGGGGTCAGGCCCTGGCTGGAGGAAAATATCGGAACGTGTGACGTGAGATTTGTGCCCCTGCCAGCCATTGTAAATGCGGATGAACCAGTTGAACAGGAGCTTCCGCAGTTTGAACAGCGCCTGGCTGAGGCGATAGCTGAAAGCCTGGAAGCGGATGGAAGCAGGCAGGAAGTGGATGGCAGCAGGTTGGGAGCGGATGGCAGCAGGCAGGAAGCGGATAGCATCAGGTCGGGACCGGATGGCAGGCCGCCGGAAACACCGGGCGGAGAAAGTTTGGCCGCATCGGGTCCGTCCATAGCATCCCCGCCGCCCGATTTGAGCCGCATATCCTGGACAGGCATAAGCAAAAAGATATTAGAATCCTGCAATCTTATATAAATCCCCCAAAATCTGGATGAAAATGGGAGAACCATACCCTGTTTCCTGGAAAAATCGACCTAAAGTGGGAGAAACTTGCAATTTTCGCCATTTTGGAGTATGATGAAAGGAAATTAAAACATGAGGGGGCTATAAAGCCCGAAAGAGGGTACGATATGGGTAGAGGACGCAGCCGCGGGCCATACGGCGGCCGCCGACAGGGGCTTACGGGAAACCAGCTGAAGATTCTGGGAATTGTGGCAATTCTAATTGATAATATTGGAGCAGTGGTGATTCAGGGAGGGATTCTTCATGGAACAGACAGTGCTCTTTATCATGCAGTGCTGCTGACGCCTTCCGGGCATTACTGGGTGATAGCAGGACAGGTCTGCCGTTATGTGGGGAGACTGGGATTTCCTATCCTGGCATATCTCACGACAGAGGAATTTGTGCGCACCAGGGACCGCCGGTGGTACGCCGTCAGGATGCTCCTGTTTGCCCTGTTGTCTGAAGTGCCCTTTGATTTGGCTGTGTACCATACCATGTATTATCCCCACTATCAGAATATGATGTTTACCCTGTTTGCCGGGGTGCTGGTTATGGCTGTCATGGAGTCCACCCAGAATCCGTGTTTGAAGGCAGGGGCTCTGGCAGCGGGATGCGCGCTGTCTTGGGTGCTGCAGTTTGATTATAATGTGGTGGGAGTCCTGTTCATAGCTGCCATGTACTGGTTCCGCCGCAGTGATACGGCCCAGGTGGTTGCGGGAGTGGCAATCTGCGCAGTGGAGAGCATCAGCTGCTATTGTGTGTCAGCCTTGTCTTTTGCGCCTATTGTATTGTATAATGGAAGGCGGGGGGCATTTCAGCTTAAATATATGTTCTACGTGTTTTACCCAGTACATTTTCTGGTTCTGTACGGTGTGAGCATGTGGATTGCAAAAGGAGTTTAAAATCATGATATTTGACACACATGCCCATTATGATGATGAGGCATTTGACGGGGACCGGCCGGAACTTCTGGGACGTTTGAAAGAAGCCGGCGTCGGTGCGGTTATGAATGTAGCCGCCAGCCTGGAGAGCTGCCGAAGTACCCTGAAGCTGGCCGAAGCCTATGACTGGATATACGGGGCCATGGGAGTCCATCCCAGTGAGACAGGGGAGCTGGACCAGGAGGGCCTACAGTGGATTAAGGAACAGTGTGGCCGCCGGAAGATAAAGGCCGTGGGCGAAATCGGCCTGGATTACTACTGGGAGGAACCGGCCCACGATATACAGAAAAAATGGTTTGAGGCACAGATGGATTTGGCCAGGCAGGTTAAGCTTCCAGTCATCATCCACAGCAGGGATGCCGCAAAGGATACCCTGGATATGATGAAGGCGGCTAAGGCCGGGGATATCGGAGGCGTCGTCCACTGCTTTTCCTACACCAGGGAAATGGCCAGGGAGTACCTGAACATGGGATTTTTCCTTGGAATCGGAGGTGTCCTTACCTTCAACAATGCAAGGAAGCTGAAAGAGGTGGTGGAGTATATACCTCTGGAGTCCATTGTATTGGAGACAGACTGTCCCTATCTGGCGCCGGTTCCCAACCGTGGAAAGAGAAACTCATCCCTCAATCTTCCCTATGTAGTGGAGGCTGTCAGCCAGCTTAAGGGAGTGGACCCGGAAACCGTTGTGAAGGTCACCTGGGAAAATGGAAAAAGGCTCTACCGGCTGTAGGCAGCCCGGTTATGGGAAACAGAGTTGACAAATAGACAAAAAGCGCTGTAGTGTACGATATACAGCGCTTCTTTTTTGACTGTTCTTTTGCCCAGGCATTGACTTTTGGACGGGAATCCATTACTCTTAAAAGAGGGCCGAATCCGGTCCGCAGAAAGGAAATTATAATACATGGCGACTTTGGGTAATCCGAAAAATACCATTGAAATCATACAGAAATATCAGTTCGCATTCCAAAAGAAATTTGGTCAGAATTTTCTCATAGATACCCACGTGCTGGACAAAATCATAAGTGCCGCAGGGATTACCGGGGATGACTGCGTGCTGGAAATAGGACCGGGCATCGGAACCATGACCCAGTACCTGGCGGAGCATGCAGGAAAAGTGGTTGCAGTGGAGATTGACACCAATCTTCTGCCCATACTGGACGAGACGTTAAAGGGCTATTCCAATGTGACGGTTATCAACAGTGATATCCTGAAATTAGACATGAACCAGTTGGTGGACGAGTATAATGATGGAAGGCCTATCAAGGTGGTGGCCAACCTCCCATATTATATCACCACGCCCATTATCATGGGATTGTTTGAGAGCAATGTGCCCATTGACAATATCACTGTTATGGTGCAGAAGGAGGTGGCGGACCGGATGCAGGTGGGACCCGGCTCCAAGGACTACGGCGCCTTGTCCCTGGCAGTGCAGTACTATGCAAAGCCTTATATCGTGGCAAATGTACCGCCCAACTGCTTTATTCCGCGCCCCAATGTGGGATCCGCGGTTATCCGTCTGACAAGGTATAAGGAACCGCCGGTACAGGTGGACGAGCCAGGTGTCATGTTCCGGCTTATAAGGGCCTCGTTTAATCAGCGCAGGAAGACGCTGCAGAACGGATTAAATAACTCGCCGGAGGTTCCGTATACAAAGGAGCAGATAGCGGCTGCCATTGAGAGCCTGGGCGTTCCTGCTTCTGTCAGGGGGGAAGCATTGACGCTGGAGCAGTTCGCCGGCTTGTCCAATTATTTTACCCGCACAGCGGGAAATGGGGCTTAAGGTTCGCAATATGATGCCAGGAATACAAAAACGGGGTCCGTGGTGTATTTCACCGGGATAAAGGGGAATAATCCTGGAAGGACAATTATCTGAATCATCAGAGAAATTATATATAAAACAGAAAGGAAGGTAAGTCGATGAACAAAAAAGTGGGTAAAATCCTGACAGCTGCGGCAGCAGGAGCAGCAGTGGGCGTGGCAGTGAAGAAGCTGCAGGACAGCCGGAAGGAAAAGGAAGATGAGAGGATTGCCGCCATTGAGGAAGCGGTGATGAATAACCGGGATTATGGCGACAGGAAAGCTTATCTGGTAGGCGGAGGCCTGGCCACCCTGGCTGCCGCCGCGTATCTGATCCGGGACTGCAGGTTCCCTGCCAACCAGATAACGGTTTACGAGGGCATGCACATACTTGGGGGAAGCAATGACGGTATCGGTACGCCGGAGCAGGGCTTTGTATGCCGCGGCGGACGTATGCTCAATGAGGAGACCTATGAGAACTTCTGGGAGCTTTTTGGATCCATTCCATCCCTGCGCCAGCCCGGACGCAGCGTTACGGAAGAAATTCTGGAGTTTGACCATGCCCATCCTACCTGCGCCAAGGCAAGGCTGGTGGATAAGGACGGCAACATTCTGGATGTGAAATCCATGGGATTTAACCAGGCTGATCGGATGGCCCTTCTGAAGCTGCTGATGACAGATGAGAAAAAGCTGGACAACCTGACCATCCAGGACTGGTTTAAGGAAACACCCCATATATTCGAGACCAATTTCTGGTATATGTGGCAGACCACCTTTGCATTCCAGAAGTACAGCAGCCTGTTTGAGTTCAGACGGTATATGAACCGCATGATTTTTGAGTTCAGCCGTATCGAAACCCTGGAGGGAGTTACCAGAACTCCCTTAAACCAGTACGACAGCGTGATTCGTCCTCTGGAGACTTATCTGAGGAAGGCCGGAGTCAACTTCCGTGAGAACTGCGAAGTGACGGATATAGATTTTGCGGACGGCCCCGGAATTACGGTAAAGACCCTGTATCTGAAGAAGAAAGTGGAGATTACAGATGACTCAGGCGAGGAATCAGACGCTCCGGCCGGTCCTTCCTATGTGACGGAGGAGGTCCAGCTAAATAAGAGCGATATCTGTATCATGACCAATGCGTGCATGACGGACAGCGCTACCCTGGGAAGCCTTTACAAACCCGCGCCCGCGCCTGAGAAGAAGCCGATCAGCGGTGAACTCTGGGCCAAGGTGGCCGGAAAGAAGCCGGGCCTGGGAAATCCGGAGCCATTCTTTACCAAGCCTGAGGAGACAAACTGGCTCAGCTTTACTGTTACCTGCAAAGGCGATGATATTTTAAAGACCATTGAGAATTTTACCGGCAATGTACCTGGCAGCGGCGCTCTGATGACCTTTAAGGATTCCAGCTGGCTTATGAGCAGCGTGGTTGCGGCTCAGCCTCATTTTGTGAACCAGCCCGCCGACCAGACCATTTTCTGGGGATATGGACTGCACACAGAGGCCATTGGCGATTATGTAAAGAAGCCTATGAAGGATTGTACCGGCCAGGAGCTGTTAAATGAATATCTCCATCATCTTCATATTCCGGAGGACAGGATTGCGGAACTGATGAAGACGGTTATCAATGTGATTCCCTGCTATATGCCTTATGTGGATGCACAGTTTGAGCCGCGCAAGATGAGCGACAGGCCGCCGGTGATTCCGGCAGGTTCCACCAACTTTGCAATGGTGAGCCAGTTTGTGGAGATTCCGGAGGACATGGTATTTACCGAGGAATATTCGGTACGCGCTGCGCGCATTGCAGTTTACGGCCTTTTGGATGTAAAGAAAAAGATTTGCCCGGTGACGCCTTACAACAGGCAGCCTAAGATTCTTTTGAAGGCGCTTAAGAAATCATATCTGTAGAGGGGCATATCCATCATATGGTTAAATATCGGGCCGGCTTCTGCCGGCCCGGACTTTTGGAATACATACAGGCGGAGTACATACAGGATAGGAGACAATACCAATGATATTTATAGGAGGAATCAGTCAGGGGCAGAAAATACTGGATTATGTAAAGACTGTCATATGTGACCGGTGCGGCGGATACGGGCGATACCAGGTTTACATGACCTATATGTATTTCAGCTTTTTCTTTATTCCCCTGTTCAAGTGGAATAAGAGATTTTATGTAAAAATGTCCTGCTGTGATGCTGTCTATGAGCTGGACCCGGAGGTGGGAAAGGCGCTGCTTCACGGCCAGCAGGCAGATATAAAAAGTTCCGACCTGACGTTGGTTCAGGAGGGGCGCCGCAGGGGCTATTACGACAGCGGAACCTATAAGACCTGGAAAAAATGCGGAAATTGCGGATTTGAGACAGAAGAGGATTTTGAGTACTGTCCTAAATGCGGCAGGAGACTGTGACGGACGGCGGTGCACAGACGGCAGCAGGAGAGAAATCAGCAGCCCCTGCTGATATGAGACCGAACCAAGAATTTTTCTAAACTTCAACCTAGCCATGGCTCTTCTGGTATAGTATAATGGAATCAGCCTTTACGGGCATCTGATATTTGGAGAGGTGTTGGATGCTGCAATGGTTAGCAGCCATTGCATAAGAGAAAGGATGGGAAAAGGATGGAAAATCAGAAGATGGATTTGATCCTTCAGAAGTTAGGAGGGATCGAAGGAGGCCTTGCCTCGGTAAGAGAAGATGTGCGGTCGCTGCAGGGAGACATGCAGACACTCAAAGGAGACGTGAAGACGCTCAAAGAGGATGTGCAGACGCTTAAAGACAGGGTAACCAACATAGAGATTACCCTGGAGAATGAGACCAACAGGAATATCCAGCTGATAGCAGAGGGACATTTGAACCTGGCTCGAAAGCTGGATGAAGCGTTAAAGGAATTACAGCCTAATATCATGTATCATTTAAAAGTGAATCACCTGGATGGCGAGGTCACCAAGATGAAGCGTATGTTGAATATGGCATAAAACGGATACCGGTATGGAATGCCGCAGTTCAGTTTTCACGGTTCAAATTTCATAACAATTTCAGCAAACAAGAGAGGATTTTGCAAGGCAGTAACCAGCTGCATTGCAGAATCCTTTTTGCGTTTTTGGCCCTCCATACAAGCTGTATCCATAGCCGCGTACAGGAAGGACCAGGAAACTCTGCCTGTTTTTACCTTTATTTTACGCGAACCTGCTTTTGGATTTTACCTGGACAATTTAGAATCTATAAGTAGATTTGGGAGGAGAAAGGAACGGAAATGGCGGATATTTCACTGGTAAATGTATGTAAAACCTATAAAGGGGGCCAAAATGCGGTCAAGGATTTTAATTTGGATATCAGGGACCGGGAGCTGATTATTTTTGTGGGGCCGTCAGGCTGCGGAAAATCCACTACACTGAGAATGATTGCGGGACTTGAGGATATTTCCTCAGGGGAATTATGGATGGATGACTGCCTGATGAACATGGTCGAACCTAAAAACCGGAATCTGTCCATGGTATTTCAGAATTATGCCTTATATCCCCATATGACGGTGTATGAGAACATGGCCTTTGGACTCAGGGTACGCAGGACCGCGCCCGGTGAAATTGATGCCAGAGTAAGGGAGGCAGCCCGAATTCTGGAAATCAGCCATCTGCTGGACCGCAGGCCGGCTGCATTATCAGGAGGACAGAAGCAGAGGGTTGCAATCGGAAGCGTGATTGTGAGAAAGCCAAAGGCTTATCTTATGGACGAACCCCTGTCCAATCTGGATGCCAAGCTGAGGGCACAGATGCGGGTGGAAATAGCAAAGCTTCACAAACAGCTTAACGCCACCATCATATATGTGACCCATGACCAGGTGGAGGCCATGACTCTGGGTACCCGGATTGTTGTTATGAACCAGGGAATGATACAGCAGGTAGCGCCTCCCGCAGAGCTTTACCGGAATCCTGAAAATAAATTTGTCGCGGGATTCATTGGTTCCCCCACTATGAATTTTCTGGATGTGGATGTGCTGGAAGAGGATGGGACAGTCTGGCTTCTGGGGCAGGGATGGCGGCTTCCCCTGGAAGGATACCAGGCCAGGAAATTAAAAGAAAAAGGGTTTGCGGGAAAACGGGTAACTCTGGGGATCCGGCCGGAAGACCTTCATCAGGAAGAATGCAGCCGGAAAAACGGTTCCGATGGTTTGAACGGAAATGACAGCGGGTGGATTGGCGTTTACATAAGTGTCAGGGAAATGCTGGGAAGCGAGGTGCTGCTTCACGGCAATACAGGGGATACGGGCCGGCTGTCGGCCAGGATGCCGGCGTCCTGCCGGGTGAAGCCGGGAGAATTCCTGCGCCTTTACGTGGATATGCCTCAG
>ULZI01001426.1_pt1 | contig 12738 bp, 9 predicted proteins | sample 1962991 | NCBI WGS metagenome assembly ULZI01 (sample SAMEA4835886, study PRJEB28245) | human gut metagenome | biome: gut microbiome; material: fecal sample | place: Denmark | collected 2008 | reverse complement strand
CGCGAGGCTTGGGAGCAGGCCGGCTACCGCATTCCGCTGAGCGGCTGCGGCGGCGGCCAGTCCATCAAGCCGTTGGGCGGCATCGATTTCGGCGAACCCGTGCTCAACACGTATCCGGTCAATGAAAACGTGACCCTGCTGCGCGCGGACGGCGGCCAGGTACAGCTCGCGACCAACGATTATGGCAAGGGCCGCGGCGTGTACATCTCCGGCCTGCCCTATTCGGCGGCCAACGCCCGACTGCTGGAACGCGTGCTGTTCTACGCTTCCCACAACGAAGACAAGTATGCGGCCTGGAGCTCGTCCAATCCGGAATGCGAAGTGGCACACTTCCCCGAGCAAGGGCTGTATTGCGTAATCAACAACACCGATCAGCCGCAGAAGACCACGGTGACTTTGGCCGACGGCACCACCGAGGACTTCGACCTGCCTGACAGCGGTATCGCCTGGCGTGAAGCCTGATCCCACGTTTTGGAGAACGGACCCATCATGACTGAAAGCAATGAAGTTTTATTCGGCATCGCCTCGCATTTTGCGCTGGAAGGTGCCGTGACCGGTATCGAACCTTACGGAGACGGCCACATCAACACCACCTATCTGGTGACCACGGACGGCCCCCGCTACATCCTCCAGCAGATGAACACCAGCATCTTCCCCGATACGGTGAATCTGATGCGCAATGTCGAACTGGTCACCTCCACTCTCAAGGCTCAGGGCAAAGAGACGCTGGACATTGTGCCCACCACCTCAGGCGCCACCTGGGCCGAGATCGATGGCGGCGCATGGCGCGTCTACAAGTTCATCGAACACACCGTGTCCTACAACCTCGTGCCGAACCCGGACGTGTTCCGCGAAGCCGGCAGCGCATTCGGCGACTTCCAGAACTTCCTGTCCGAATTCGACGCCAGCCAGCTGACCGAAACCATCGCCCACTTCCACGACACCCCGCATCGTTTCGAGGACTTCAAGGCCGCCCTCGCCGCGGACAAGCTCGGCCGCGCCGCCGCATGCCAGCCGGAAATCGACTTCTATCTGAGTCACGCCGACCAGTATGCCGTAGTGATGGATGGGCTCAGGGACGGTTCGATTCCGCTGCGCGTGACCCACAATGACACCAAGCTCAACAACATCCTCATGGACGCCACCACCGGCAAGGCGCGTGCGATCATCGATCTCGACACCATCATGCCTGGCTCCATGCTGTTCGACTTCGGCGATTCCATACGCTTTGGTGCGTCCACTGCTCTGGAAGACGAAAAGGACCTCAGCAAGGTGCATTTCAGCACCGAGCTGTTCCGCGCCTACACGGAAGGCTTCGTGGGCGAACTACGCGGCAGCATCACCGCGCGCGAGGCCGAACTGCTGCCGTTCAGCGGCAACCTGCTCACCATGGAATGCGGCATGCGCTTTCTCGCCGACTACTTGGAAGGCGATATCTACTTTGCCACCAAGTACCCCGAGCATAATCTGGTGCGCACCCGCACCCAGATCAAACTCGTGCAGGAGATGGAGCAGAAGGCCAGCGAAACCCGCGCCATCGTAGCCGACATCATGGAGGCTGCCAGGTGAGCCGTCAGCCGAACCATACCCGAACCAGCATGATGGAGGCAGAGCAATGAACGATCAGCTGACCGAGGTATACGCCAGCATCGACGCCCTGATCGATTATGCCTTGGCCCATCTTGACCTTGACCCACGCAACGCAGACTGGACCCGCAACCAAATCTTCGCCCTCTTCCGCCTAGATTCCTACCCCGGACCCAAAACCACAACGTCGGCGGCGTCAGTGTCAGACGTAGTCCAAGACATTGTTGGCAGCCGAAGCCAGGCCCCCTATGGCGAAAAGACCCCCGACCCCCTGCTCGCCGCCTTCCGCGCCGCCGCCACAACCGCCGGCCTTTTCAAGCCGGAGGAAGGCCCGGCCTACGCCGACACCATCATGGGCATCCTCTCCGCCAACCCCGCTGATCTCGACGACCGATTCCTGCTCGTCGAGCACCGGGATGGCGGCATGGCCGCCATGCAATGGTTCTACGACTACTGTGTGGCCAACAATTATGTCAAGCGTGCCCAGCTCGACCGGAACCCGCGCTTCGACTCGCACGGGCTGACGGTGACCATCAACCTCGCCAAACCCGAATTCAAGAACATGAAGAAGGCGGCGGCCGGCAACGCCGTGGCCGGCGGCTACCCGAAGTGCACGATCTGCCATGAGAACGAGGGCTTCGCCGGACGTGACAAGCGCACGCTGCGCACCTTGCCGGTCACGCTCGGCGGCGAGTCATGGTTCTGGCAGTTCTCGCCCTACGGCTACTTCGACCAGCACGGCATCTGCGTGAACACCGACCACACGCCGATGCATGTGGACCGCGACACCTTCGGCCATCTGCTCGACTTCGTGGACCGTTTCCCCGGATACTTCCTCGGATGCAACGCCGCGCTGCCTCGCATCGGCGGCTCGGTGCTCGCCCATGACCATTACCAGGGCGGCGGCGAACTGCTGCCGATGCACAAGGCCGCCACTTGGGCCGCCTTCACACTTGCCGACTATCCGGACGCCGTGGTTGAAATCCTTGACTGGCCCGGCACCGCCGTGCGCGTGGTGTCGAAGAGTCGCCAGAGCATCATCGACGTATCCGACATCATCCGCGAGGCATGGGTCGGTTATGACGACGCGGCGAACGGCATCGCCAGCCATGACGCGGATGGCAACCGCCAATCCGCCCTCTCGCCCAGCGCGATCATCACCGAACGCGGCTATGAGATGAGTCTCATCTTCCGCAACAATGCGATCAGCGACGAGTACCCGGAAGGTATTTTCCATGCACACCCCGAATACTGGCCGGTCAAGCAGGAGCCGATCGGACTGATCGAGGCCCAAGGCTTGTTCATTCTGCCCGGACGGCTCGTCGACCAGCTCGGCATTGTCGAAGAGGCGCTCGCCGAAGGCCGCGATTTGCCCGATGAAGTCAGCGAATTCAGTCTCGAATGGGGCGAACTCGCTGAAACGTTGGCCGGAAACCACGACCGCGAGGCCATCCGCCAAGCCGTACACGACGAGCTCGGCAGCGTCTGCTACCGCATCCTCGGCAACACGGCCGTCTTCAAGCAGAAAGCCACCACGCAAACATTCCTCGAAAGCCTTGGTTTTGCCGCTAGGTGAAACAGGTCAAGTGAAGTAAGCTCAATACTGAAGGAAAAACCGAAGGCAAGTCCTTCCAAAGGAGGGAATATGACTACTGTTCTGGTTACGGGCGGTGCTGGATTCATCGCCACCCACACCGACATCGAACTGCTCAACAAGGGCTACGACGTTATTTCCGTAGATAACTACGGCAACTCGTCGCCCGTGGCGCTTGAGCGCGTCGAGCAAATCACCGGCAAGCCGGTCAAGCGTTATGACGGCGACGTGCGCGATGAGGCGCTCATGGAACGCGTCTTCGCTGAAAACAACATCGACTGGGTCATCCACTTCGCCGGTCTCAAGGCCGTGGGCGAGTCCGTGGCCAAGCCGATCGAATACTACGACAACAACCTGTACTCCACGCTTGTGCTGCTCAAGGTGATGAAGAAGCACAACGTCAAGAAGATCATCTTCTCATCCTCCGCCACCGTGTACGGCACGCCGAAGGAACTGCCGATCACCGAGGAGACGCCGACCGGCGGCACCACCAACCCGTACGGCACCTCCAAGCTGTTCCAGGAGCAGATTCTGCGCGACGTGCATGTGGCCGATCCGTCCTGGACCATCGTGCTGCTGCGCTACTTCAACCCGGTCGGCGCGCACGAGTCCGGCCTGCTGGGCGAAGACCCGAAGGGTATTCCGGCGAACCTCACCCCGTACGTGGCCAAGGTCGCGGTCGGCGAGCTCAAGGAAGTCCAGGTCTACGGCGACGACTACGACACGCCCGACGGCACTGGTGTGCGTGACTACATCCACGTGGTCGACCTGGCCAAGGGCCACGTGGCCGTCATTGACCACATCGACAAGGAAGGCGTGTTCGTCTACAACCTGGGTACTGGCCACGGCTACTCCGTGCTTGAGGTTATCAAGGCTTACGAGAAGGCCGCCGGTCATCCGATTCCGTACGCGATCAAGCCGCGTCGCCCCGGTGACATCGCCGCCTGCTACGCCGACGCTTCCAAGGCGGAGAAGGAGCTTGGCTGGAAGGCCGAGCTGACCATCGACGACATGGCCGCCTCCTCCCTCAACTGGCAGACCAAGAACCCCAACGGTTTCCGCGACGCCGAGTGATATGAGCAGATGAGCTCCCTCTGATGAGGGAGCTCATCTGTCGTTTATCACACAATGCGCCTATCGGCGGCCCAGCGGGTGAGCTCGGTGCGATTCGAAAGCTGAAGCTTTCGCAGCACCGAGCTCACGTGCGTTTCGACCGTCTTGATCGAAATGAACAGTTCGGCCGCCACCTCTTTATACGTGTAACCACGCGCGATCAGCCGCATGACCTCCTGCTCGCGGGCGGACAGCCGGTCCAGCTCCTCATCATGAGCCCGTGCCGCACCATCAGCGCCGCCATCAGACCCCGCCGCCGGCACACCCTGAAAGGCCGAAAGCACAAAACCGGCTAGTTTTGGCGAGAACACGGCATAGCCCTCATGCACCTGCTTGATGGATGAAATCAAATCAGCGCCGGTAATCGTCTTGGTTACATAGCCCTGGGCGCCGGCGCGAATCACCGCCCCCACATCCTGCGGCGCATCCGAAACCGACAACGCCAGAAACACGGTGGTAGGGGAGTAGGGCCGCGATTTGGCGAGGATCTCGGCACCGCCGCCACCTTCACCGCCGGGCACGTGCACATCCAGCAACACCACCTGCGGCTTGGTCTGTGCGATCATCGCCACCGAACCGGGCACGTCCGCCGCTTGGCCGACGATATCGAAGGAATCACGCAACGTGGCGATTACGCCCGCACGGAACATCTCATGGTCATCGACCACGGCCACACGAATCTTGGCTGTCTCATTCTCGCTCATCGATGTTCTCCCTGCGCCGCTTTCAGCGCGATTGGCATATGCATTCTGACCTCGGTGCCCCAGCCGGCCCTGGACACTATCTCCACTGTACCGCCGCGCCGTTTGATGCGGCCGATAATCGATTCGCGGATGCCCAGCCGGTCGGGCGGAATGGCGTCCATATCGAAGCCTTCGCCATGGTCGCGCACGAACACTTCAACCATCGTGTCGCTGGCCTCGCAATACAAAGACACCGGCTCGCCGCCATGCGTGACCGCATTGACCAACGCCTGACGGGTGGCGTCCAGCAGCGCATCGGTCTGGGCACTCGGCCGCGCGTCGCCCACGGTGACCACCTCAATCGGTTTGCCGTGCTCGTCCTCCACCTCGGCGGCGATCTGCTTCAATCCGGCTCCCACCGAACGATCCGATGTGGAACGTTCCTGATACAGCCATTCACGCAGCTCGCGCTCTTGGCTACGCGCCAGGGCGAATACGGTGGTCGGTTCCTCGGAGTGCAGCTGAATCAGCGCCAACGTTTGCAGCACGCCATCATGCAGATGGGCGGTCATGTCCGCGCGCTCCTCTTCGCGCTCCTTCAATGCCTGCTCGTGGGTGAGTCGTTGCAGCATCGCGTTCGCCCACGGCATCACCGCCACCACGATACCGACGATCATCATGAATCCGCTGGCAACAATGCGTCGAGGAGAGGTGCCCCACCCAGGAATGCTGACATTATGCACATACAATGCCCATCCCATGAAAATCAGTGCGATGCCGCCCAACATAGACAACAGCTGCGTGCCTCGCGGACTAAGATTCATCCATGCCAGTGCGATGCCGCCCAACCCTACCAGCAGCGGAAGCACAATCTGGACATCCGCACCGGTGCTGGTGAGCAACAGTCCAGTGGCCATCAACGCGAAACCGGCCAATGCCACGACGGCCGGTTTCGGAGCACGTTGGATGGCCTCGGACAATGATTCCGGTGCGGCAGCCGATTCGTCGTCATGAGCGGCAAGTGGCTGATTGCCTCGCGCAAGCGGCGCCTGATTAACGGGCACTGTGCGAGCCGCAGCCGCCACCGGGTCTCCGGCAGGCATGAACACCCACAGGAATACATAAGCGATGATGCCTGCGCCGTAGAGGACGGTCAGTGCGATGAACGCAATCCGAACCCATGCCACGCCGATGCCCAAGTGCAGGGCGATGCCCTTGCACACGCCGGTGAGCCAACGGCCCTGCCGGGGGCGCATCAACGGCATGCGCGCGGGCAGCAATGGTTCGGGAGATGACGTCATACTCCTATTGTGCCGCGCTCAGGGCGTTGCGGCCGGGGTTTTACCCGGTGTTCAGGGAACAATCAGGGTGTTCCCCGAGCGTTGTGGCAGTGGTCGGGCGGTGTAATGGAATCATGAGCAATCCAAACGCGAATCCATATCAGCCACAGCCGCAGCCTGGTCCGCAAAAAAACAAGACATCGCGACGCTTCTTCACTTGGGTGCGATCCAGAGGACTGGTTCGCGGCGACGACCGGTGGATCGGCGGCGTATGCAGCGGCATCGCTTTACGGCTTGGCTGGAGCCCCACATTAGTACGTGCGTTGGTGATTGTATGTACATTGTTCTTCGGTTTTGGCGCAGCTCTGTACGCACTCGGCTGGTTTCTGATGCCGGATGTACGCGATGGGCACATCTTGGCCGAGGACCTCATTGCCGGCCAATGGGACTGGAATTGTCTGGGATGCTTCCTGTTCCTCGCCGTGGCAATCGTGATTCCAGGTGCGGGGTGGGGTTGTATTGCGCTCGCCGCCTTAGCGCTATGGCTGTTGGCCAAAAGCGGCATTCGCCAGCAGGAAGGGTACGGATTCGGGGCATCTGCGCCGCGACCGGTTTCACAGCCTGTGTCATATCCAGCTCCACAGCCTGTCTCATATCCAGCCGCGCAACCAGTACCTCAATCTCCTTTGTATTCAGCTCCGCAACCTTTTCCACAACCTGTTTCACAACCTGTTTCACAAACCGCGCCTAGTGTTTCACAGCCTGTTTCACAGCCTGTCTATCAGTCGATGCCCAGCGTGATGCCGGGTACTGTGCCCGGCGCGATGCCCGGCACAGTACCCAACGGGCCGTTTGCCCCCGACCGTATGAATGCGACGGCCTATGCCCCCACCGAGTCCAAGCGCCGCAAGCCGGCGGGCCCAATCGTGGTCTTGAGCATACTGGGCCTTACCTTCCTCTCCTTTGCCGGTCTGATGGGACTGATTTGGGTAAACGACATGGGCATTATCGGCATTATGCGTCTGGGCACCATCTGGATTGCCGCAGTATGCATAGTGATGGGGCTGGTGGTCATCATTCTCGGATTCAGAGGACGGCGTACCGGTGGTCTGATTCCTCTCGGACTGGTTGCCGGTGGATGCGCGCTCTGCATGACCATCATTTCAGGCACGTATGGCGTGTACTACCGTGATCTTGGTGCCAGCGGCATCAATACTGTTGTTTCACTGAGCCAATCTGTCAGTGCGAGAAACAGCGACGGCATGAACGATGTGCAAAAGGATGGCATCTTCGTTGCCGATGCCAGCGATGCCACGTTTGAAACATTGCAGCAAGGTGTGGCGTTCAGCGGTGAAAACTACAACACCGATCAGGCAATCATTGATTGGTCCGATTGGGACAAGACACATGGACCGCACACGGTGAAGATGCTGGATGGCAAAACTTCCATCAGTAATTGCCCGGTCGGTACCATCACCATAGCCGCAACACAGGCGCAAGTGCATATCGTTCTGCCGGATTCCTGCACTTACGCCTTCGGCACCGCCGACTCCTACTACTCCACTTCGAGTGACGTTGGCGGCAAATACGAGATGGTATACAACAACTACATGGGTCCAAGCTTTGTTTTCTTCGAAGCTGAAAGTGCCACCAATGGGCCTGATCACGAATGGTTGTATAAGGAATCCGCCATGCCGGACAACGGCCCAGAATTAAAAATCAATATTCCCTATGTGGTGGAAGCACGTGTCAACGTGGTGTACGCCTCCGATTGGGAAGGCTCTACGTTCCAGCCGCTTGCCGATATATACGACGGCAACAGTACAAGCAAGAACACAACCGAACAATCGGAATGATCAAGCCGTTGCAACTAGGAGATGGAATCATGACTGATGAAACCAAGGAATTCGCCTCCATCGAGGATGCGACACCGACCACGGCCATACCTTCCGAAACCGACGCGACCACCGCGACCACAACCATGGTGACCGTCGATGACCGAACCGATACCACGGTGCTGCCATCCGCAGCGGATGATGACGAAACGGCTGTGCTGCCCGTCCCCGACAATCATGCGGATGCGTCGGTCTCGGATGTGGATACGCAGGCAACAGCTGCCTCTCCATCGCCCATCGAACCAACCACAGATCGGATTGCCCTGGAAACAGTTGCCGATGCCGTGGAGGGAGATGGTGGGCCGATTCCATCTGCCGATGATGTGCCGATGTACGCAGCATCTTCAGCACGACCTCCCTATGGGCAGTCTCAGACCGCCGGCAAACCATGCCAGCCTGGGGGGAGCGCCAAGAACGTCCAGAGCGCCAAGAACGTCCAGAATGCTAAGGATGTCAAGAGTGCCAAGAACATCCAGAAACAGAGCACCAGCGCGCCTACTGTGGTATTCGGACTATTAGGCGTGATTATCGGCGTGATCGCGCTGGTTTTCGGGTGCATATCTCCGGATCGGATGATTTCGCTGTTCTCGCCGAATCCGCAATTGCTGACGGCTATTATCTGCGCCGTAGTGGGACTTATTCTGGTAATAGTGGCCGTTGTATGGGCCATAGTCGGTGCCGTCAAGAAGAGAAAATAGCGTTACAACCATTGCATTACGGTCCCAGTAGAAGCACATTATGACGGGAGCCGACCGATAAGAGCCGACCGTTCTATGCTGATGGGGGAGGCATAGTAACTATGAAACGGATTTCGGCGCGGCGGGTAGCGAGCGTCATCGCCACCGCGATGGCGATGACGCTGGTATTCGCCACACTTGGCTGGGCGATGATGCCGCAATGGAACACACGGCCCTACACCAAGCACATCGCTATCGCTTCTGCCGACACCACCATCACCCCTGCCCATGCGAACATTCCCCACGAGGGGCGATATCGTACGCGTGAAACCCGACTATCCATCAAGACCGGCGACGGCGTCACGCTACCCGCCGTACTACGTGAACCGGTCGGCGCTCCCGGGCCACGCCCGGCTTGTCTGTTCATTCACGGGTCCGGTACCAGTGGTGCCGAGGATTTCGGCGATATCGCCAACGCCATGGCCTCTGCCGGTATCGTGACCTTGGTGCCGGCCAAGCGCAACGACAACTACACCGTGCTGCATCGCGACTACCCGCGTTTTGCTCGCGAATACGGGCGTTCGCTCGACGTGTTGCGTGGCAGAATCGGCGTGGACCCCGCCAAAACCGGCATCTACGCCGAATCCGAAGGCACCTGGATCGCCACGATTCTAACCTCGAAACGGCAAGACATTGCCTTTGCCGTACTTACATCCGCACCGGTGTTCAATGGACGTGAGCAAATGGCCATGGCTGTCAGCGCCTATACGCATGAGGCCGGCGCGCCCAAGCCCGTGGTCAAAGACATGGCCAAATTGATGTCGCTGGACTACGCGCCATTTGATCTAGCCTATGCCGACTTTGATGCCGACCGGTATCTGAAATCCCTCACCATGCCGGTGCTGGTGAACTACGGCACCTACGATACGGCCATGCCCATCGAACAGGGGGCGCAGCGGATCATCGCCACGGCCAACAAGTCCGGCAACGAGAACGTCACCGTACGCTATTTCGCCGGCAACCATCAGATGCGGGCTGGTGAGGGCTTATTCACCCCGAACCTGCCATTGGCCGAAGGCTATACGCAAGCGCTGGAAAATTGGGTGAACGGTGTGACTGCCGGAACCAAAGCCGATGGATGGGCAACGCCCCAAGTCGCCGGTGCGACACCTCACCAGCGCTTCGCCGCGCCGCAACGTACCAGATCCGGTATCGTCGGCTCGCTCGGCGTGCTGGCCGGTCTGATGGTGGCAGGGCCCGTGCTGATCGTGATGGCGGCGATATTAGGTATTGGCTTGACTGTGTTTTCTTGGCTACAGACGTTGCTGGCCGGGCGACGTAGTGTGGCGACTGTGCGGGCCATGCATGCGACGCCGAGTGGGCTGGGAGCCGCCCAACAGCGTACGTTGCACGGCATTGCCGGCTTATCTGCCGGTATCGGCACAGCGGTGATGGTGATTACTGGGCTGTTGTACGGCTATATGAGCGCCGTAGGCGTATCGGCTGTATTGGTTATGCCTCAACCGCGGCTGTTTGCCGTCGGATGGGTGGTGCTGCGAATAGCGACCATGCTGTTGGTGGTGCTGTTTGCTTGGGAAATGGAACGTGTCTGGTATTGCCGCGCCGATATCGTCGGTGTGCGGCGCGTCATATGCGTGATGGTAGCGCTCGGCACTCTCGCCACACTGATGACACTGGCATTTTGGGGCCTATTCTCGCTGTAATTCTGCCGATGTGCGCTGGTAAATGGGGCCTGGCGGGCAGGCTGCGTTGGTGGTCTGGGTGTGGGGCGATCGGCAGATTGCGTTGGCCTGGGTATGGCCGGCCGACGTACATCAGTCGGGGTGTCCGATACACAGTGAATGGCTGAGTATTACGCTTGGGAGGCTTCGGCCTCCTCTAAGGTGTCGAAACCGCCGAGCTGGACTGTGTGCAACAAGGTTTCCTCAGTGATATTGCGTTGCGGGCTGGCTGCGGCGCGCTCGCCAATCATCGCTTCGTAACGTTCGAAGGTCTGGTCGGAATACGTACCAAGCTCGCCGCGCAGATAGGTTTCGAATGAGGTGGCAGATGGTGTGTCTTCGGTGGTGGTGAGTGCGCGCATCGCCTCGCCGAGCTTGGGGTAGCGCTCGCGGAAATCCTTGGCCCAGGCGACCTGCTGGGCGATGACCTGTTCCTGACGGGCCGCGCGCTCTTCAGAGAGACGCGGAATATACGGCTCTATGTTCTTCGTGAAATTTTCCGGTGCGGTGGAGGCCATCATGCGGCCGTATTTTTCGGTTACGAGGTTGCGGCCCACGTGGTCGGCCGCGTCAAGATCAGCGGCATAGCTGGTGAGTAATGGCCGCTCCCATGTGAGGAACTGGGCCAACCGCATCTGGTGGAACACCGGCCAGTTGCCTTGGCATGCCGCGCGTCCACCCTCATTGTTGGTGCGCTGGAACTGATCCCATTCATGACGCACAATAGCCTCGCGCAGTTCATCATCAGTCAGTTCGTTGGTCATCGACGTTCCTTTCACTGATACCTCCCTCTGATGAGGGAGGTGGCACGGCGAAGCCGTGGCAGAGGGAGCTTGAATCTACAAACTTTTAAGCACCGGATCATCAGAGGCGATGTGGTCCTCGACATACGGGCGCTGCCATTCGAGGAAGGTCTCGCCGGACGTGGTCAGGTGTTCGCGTTTGAGTTCCTTGACGATATCCACCGCAATCTGCTCCACAATATCGTTGATTTTCTCGATTGCTGGAGCCGCGCCCTTGCCGCCTTCGCCAAATCCGGCCCCGCCATAGCAGGCTGCCGAACTCAATCGCATCACGGTTTCCAACTGTTCGCCCACGTTCGGCAACAGCGCGAACATCGAGCCAGACAGCTTGCGCAATGCTGCGAACTGCCACTTGTAATACGGCATATAGCCCACCACCATCGGCACGTTAACCAGGAACACCAACGAGGCGGTGGCCTGCACGAACTCGTGGATGGACAGCCATGCGGCCGCGCCGTCGCCGCGCTTCAACGAACGCGGCAGATTATATTGACCGGCCTGGGCGATCATGCCGAGTCGCTTGGAGATCAGCGCGAGCCGCACATCGTCGGGCATGTTCTTGAACCCTTGGCGCGTCTTGGAAAACAGACCGGTGGGATCGGCGAACACCTCGCCATTGGTGGCGGCGGCCAAGGTCGATTCCTGAAGCATTAGCCACTCATGCGGCGCGGTCTGCGCCGGCGCAGTGTGATACCCGGTGATCGACTCAAAGAAGTCACCGATGCGGAACACGCCGTCACGGCGATTCGCGCCCTGTGCGCGCGGCGTGACGGGGGAGAGCGGTGCATCAATCGGAGTCGTCATCGCTTCCGCCACATCAGAGGACGCCGCGCCTGACTCGGCAGTGGCGGTATCGTGCGTAGCGGTGCCGGGGGTGGGTGCGTTTGCCGCATCGGGTATGACGGTGGAGCCTGCACCTGCGGAGGGGAATGCTCCGGAAGCATCGGACCTGGCATGCGCCTCGAACGTCACGCGGCCTTGCGCATCCACGCTGAACTTGCGCGGCAGTGCCTCGTAATCGACCTCAAGTTGCTCGCCGATCGCCGCGTAATCCTCATCCGTAAGCCACAGGCAGAAGCGCGGGCCGAAATCGTGGTCCTGCGAATACGCATCATCGAATCCGTAGCATTCCGAGCCATGACCCACCAGACCGGCGGCGATACGCCCGGCATACTGCGGATACTTCGCCGCAATCATCGGCTTGCCCATCTGCGTCCAGAACGCGCGGGCCAGCTTCAGTCCGGACACCGGGCATGCGGAAACGGCCTCGGCCGCGCCCGCAGAACCGGTCGACACCGAAACGGTGGATGGGGAAGATGCCGCGTTCGCACCGGTCTTGCCCTGTGCCGGGCTGTTCGGCAGCC
>ULZI01020228.1_pt1 | contig 12922 bp, 10 predicted proteins | sample 1962991 | NCBI WGS metagenome assembly ULZI01 (sample SAMEA4835886, study PRJEB28245) | human gut metagenome | biome: gut microbiome; material: fecal sample | place: Denmark | collected 2008 | reverse complement strand
GAGGCGACCTCGAACACGCCCTGCGCCCACGCCTCGTTCGCTCCGACCGACACGCGCCCACCGTCGGAAGGACCGCCGGAAATCAGCCGAATCGCACTGAGCAGCATCGACTTTCCGGCACCCGTCTCACCGGTGATCGCCGTCATACCGCCGGCAGGCGCGATCAGCGCGGAACGGATCGGCCCAAGATTATGAATCTCAAGTTCTTCAAGCATCAGTGTTTTTACTCGTTCGTTTCTTTATCTTCCGGAAACACATGCCCATGATGCACTCCCCCGGTTTTACGCGCCTGCTCGCGCCAACCGACAACAGGAAGATCGAATTTCGTGACCAGACGATTCGTGAACGGCACGCCGGAAAGACGGGCCAGGCGCAATGTGCTCTTCGATTCGCGCACCTCAACCCTAGTGCCCCGCGGCAACGCGCATTGGCGACGGCCATCGCAGCAGATCCAACCATCCGACGTGGAATCCTCAAGGATATCAATGGCGAATGTGGAACCGGAGCCAATAATCAATGGGCGAGCGAACAGGGCGTGGGCGGCCAACGGCACCAACTGCAACGCCTTCACGTTCGGCCACATGATCGGTCCTCCGGCGGAGAACGCGTATGCGGTTGAGCCGGTCGGAGTCGACACGATCACGCCATCGCAGCCGAAGGAGCTCATTTCCACATCATCCACACGAATCGACAGTTCGACCATTTTGCCACGGTCTGCACGCTCCAACGTGATGTCATTCAACGCCCAATCCTCAATCGGCTCGCTTGCTCCCGGCAGCCACACATCGACATGCGCAATCATGCGTTCGTCAATGGAATAATCATGCTCGGCAACCCTGCGGATCGCCTCACTCATCTGGAAGCTTTCAAACTCCGCCAAAAAGCCGACATGTCCCAAGTTCACGCCAAGAATCGGCACACTGGTGCAGTGCACCAGTTCAGCCGCTCGAAGAATGGTGCCATCCCCGCCGAGCACCACCACGATCTCAGTACGTTCGGAAACCACCGGCGGCTGCTTGCCGAAATCCGGCGCCTCGATATTGTCAATGATCGACACTTCGAAACCGGCCTGGGTCAGCTGCCCGACAGCCTCCTCAACCACCGTGCCACTCTCCCTCAGACGACTATGCGTCACCACCACCGCATGACGGGTACCGAACATCGTTAATCCCTTTCCAGCAAAAGGAAACGCCCTATGGAAAACGCCCATGAAGACGTCACCGACCTCCAGTGTAATCGAACAAATGAACGAAAACCGGCAATGCGCGTCGAAAACATGCCAAAACCCGCGAACACGCCTCAAATCCGTCTCCGATGCAAGCCACGAATCAGGAATGTCAGCCGTCAAATAGCCTGTTAGTCGCACATATGCTTACAATAGCTCACAGGAACGAAGACCGAACATCGTAAGAAAAGGAGAGAGGAACGGCATGTCAAACCTCGTCTTTGACGAGTCCTCCTCCAATCGTGAGGCCTCACATGGCTACGCATGGTGGTTCTCGGGAGATACTTTCGAGAAGGCCATGGCGGAAGACCGCAAGCCACGCAAGCGCGGCCTCACGCGCCGACTCGTCAACCATCCAGGCCGTCTGACCATCTTCTACTTTCTGACGCTCGCGGCGTTGTCCACTACGTTGCTGATGACGCCCATTGCCACGCCGAAAGACGAAACCACTACGTTCACCACCGCGTTCTTCACCGCAGTATCCGCCATTTCCACATGCGGAATCTCCATCGTCAACTCCACCACGCATTGGACCACCTTCGGCCAAGGCGTGCTCATCTTCGCCGTGCAGATGGGTGGCCTTGGCGTCATGACGTTCGCCTCCTTGATCGCATTGGCCGTGAACCACCATCTCAAGGCCACGCAGCGCATGCTGACCGCCAACGAACTCGGCACTACGAAGCTCGGTGAAATCAAAGGCGTGCTCACCGTAGTCATCACCACCGCATTCGTCATCGAAGGCATCACATTCGTCGCATTGTTCCCCGGCCTCTACAAGGTCAACCACGGTAATGTGCGCCACACATTGTGGGAATCGCTGTTCTTCGCGGTCATGGCGTACAACAACGCCGGCTTCACCCCCGACGGCGCCGGTCTGCATGTCAACAACTGGGCGGTCGGCCTGCCGATCCTAGCCAGTGCTTTCTGCGGAACCCTTGGCTTCCCGGTATTGCTGAACCTGATGCGTTCCTGGCGTATGCGTCGTCCTCCGAAGCGTTGGAGCCTGCACACCAAGCTCACACTGACCACCACGTTCTGCATTGTGATCGCCTCGTTCACGTGGTTCCTGCTGGTGGAATGGAACAACAAGCTGCTGTTCGCCGGAAACGGCATCGAGCCGCGCCTCTGGCACGCCATGGTCGCGGCCGTCATGCCACGAAGCTCCGGATTTGACCTGTCGTGGATGCCAGGCGTCAGCGACGCAACCAAAGTGTTCCTGTCCATCGTCATGTTCATCGGCGGTGGCAGCACCTCGACCGCAGGCGGCATCCGCGTCACCACGTTCGCGGTGACCCTGCTGACCTGTCGTGCCGCATTCACCGGACGCCACGACATCAACGCATTCCACCGCCGCATCCACACGCAGGCGGTTATGACCGCCGTGGCCGTAAGCACGGCATGTCTCATGCTGGTCACCGTGGTGTCGATGGCGCTGATGATCATCACCGGCTGCTCGCTGTGCGACGCACTGTTCGATACCTGCTCCGCGTTCGGACTGGGTGGCTACTCGGTGGGCGTAGCCAGTGAAAGCAGCCCCACGGTGCTATACATTCTCGCCGCAACCATGTTCATCGGGCGTCTCGGACCGCTCACCATCGCCTACGCGATTTCGCGTCCACACAATCTCGAGGCCGTCCGCTACCCCACCGAGCAGATCGTGGTCGGCTGACGATACGGCTTCATATACTTACAGTTGCCTGCAATCACACATGAATATAGATTTTTGAAGATGGAATTTCGAAAGGTGCATAACATCATGGCCAACAACACCAGAAGCGTTCTCGTAGTTGGTTTGGGGCGTTTTGGCAGCTCTGTGGCCACCACGCTCGACATGATGGGCCAGGATGTGCTCGCCGTCGACAAAGACGGCGAACTGGTGAACCGTTGGTCTTCGCAGATTCCCACCGTGCAGGCCGACATGACCGATGTGATGGCGTTGGAGCAGATCAACGCATCCGATTTCGACACGGCCGTCGTGGCTATCGGCGACAGCGTCGAAGCTTCCGTCATTACCGCCGGCAATCTGCTCGACGCCGGCATCTCCGACATTTGGGCCAAGTCCGTGTCGAAGGAACACGCCCGCATTCTGCAACGCATCGGCGCACGCCACATCATCAACGCGGAAACCGACGCCGGCAAACGCGTCGGACATCTTGTGTCCGGCAACTATCTTGACTACATCGAGCTTGAAGGCGCGTACAACGTCGTCAAAATCCATACCCCCGCGCATGTGGTCGGCTACACCATCGAAGACGCTCGCGTGCATGAACGCTTCGGCATTACCGTGGTCGGCATCAAATCGCCGGGCAAGGAATTCGAATACGGTTCGAAAGAGCTCATCATGCACCGCAACGACGAACTCATCATCATGGGCAAGCAGAATCAAATCGACCGGTTCCTACGCAGCTGACACGCTCTTTCCATATGGAAAAATCCGGAATTTCATAATCATGATTTCCGGTTTTTCTTTTACTTATCTTATTTGCCTTGATTACACTGCAGACACGGTTCTCTCAACCGGTCGCTGTTTCACTGCATGACCGCGTACAGCAGATATTCGATATTGCCATGCGTGCCTTCAATGGGAGATACTGTTGTGGCGCGCACGTCAAGCCCGTTGCGTTCCGCGCATGCCACGACGGAGGACAGCGCCTGTTCGCGTAATTCCTGGCTTTCGACAATCCCGTTTTTCCCAAGGTTGCCTTTGCCGACCTCGAACTGCGGTTTGACCAGCAGCACGATCTGCGCCTGCGGTGCGGCGATTCTTGCGATCACCGGAATCACATATGTCAGCGAAATAAACGATACGTCGGAAACAATCATTTCCGGACAATACGGCAAATCCTCCGCATACACGTCGCGAATATTGACGCCGCTCATTTCGATAATACGGTCGTCATGCGCGATTTTCGGATCCAATTGCCCATGGCCGACATCCAAAGCGATGACCTGCGCGGCATCATTGCGCAATAGCACGTCGCAGAAACCGCCGGTGGACGCGCCGATATCCAAGCAACGTAATCCTTGCGCGGAACGCAATCCGACGTCGGCGAACCGTTCGAACGCGCCGACAAGCTTGTATGCGCCACGGGAAACGTAGCCGTCTCCCCTATCGGCGGCGATGACGTCATCACCACCGACTTTCGCCGATGCTTTGGTGACGGTGACACCGTTCACACTGACTTTGCCATCCGCGATCAGACGTTGCGCCTTGGAACGACTGTCGGTCAGACCACGTTCCAACAACGCAACGTCAAGACGAACAACCTGAGTGGAATCACTGTTTCGCAATGGTTTTCCAATAATCGGTACGAATTGTTCGTTAGGAAATACGGAATTCCGGAACGATCACGCCACTCACATCTCGCCCGCTGTCGGCCGCGGCCCACATGGCGCAGCATGCGGCACGCAACCCGTCGACACTGGTGATGTCGGTGACATACAGGCGGTCGCCGTCAACGCGGGCCTTCGCATCGCGGCACAGCCATGCGCCCTCATCATGCACCACTTCAGGAGCGGGCTCGTTCAAGCCCCGCAGATCTTTGGCGATGTAGGTCGGGCGAAGATACGCCGGAGCGAACATGAGTTCGCGCGGATCGGTGACGCCGGTCAACACCGCAAGGGAATCGTACCCGCCCCGATTGCCCGCCTCGATATCGGTGTCGAGACGGTCGCCGATGGCGAGGCACTGTTCCTTGTCCACCGGCTCGCCATCATCATGGGCTGCGAGAATGCGCGCCTCGTCATACATGGCGGATTCCGGCTTGCCTGCGGACGAAACCGGTTCCACACCGGTGGCATTGATCACCGCCATGATCATGGAACCGCATCCCGGCGCGATGCCAAGCTCACGAGGAATGGTCAGATCACGATTGGTCACGAAATAGGTCGCGCCATGCTCAACGGCATAGGCGATCTGGGCCATTTCGTTCCAAGACATGTCGGGATACCATCCTTGGATGGCGGCGACCGGCTGCGCTTCTGCGGAATCGACGACTTCAAGACCTTGCTTGGCCACTTCCTCACGCAGATGCTGGGCGCCAAGCACGAAAACCTTCGAACCTTCAGGCACGGCACGTGCCACCATGCGCGCGGCGACAACCGACGAGGTGATGACCTGCCAGGATTCGACATCCAAATCGAACCCCTTCAGCTGGTCTGCCACCACGGCCTGAAGTCGGGACGAATTGTTGGTGGTGTATTCCACCGTCATGCCCAAGGATTCGGCCTTGCGGATATTCTTGGCAGCATGTTCCACCGGGTTCTTACCACGGTAGACCACGCCGTCAAGATCAAGCAGTGCCAGCGAGTATGCTTCGCTGAGCGGCTGATTCGTGGACTTCAGCATGCGGGCCACGTCACCTCACTTGTTATCTTCGGAGGATTCGGAAGAAGCATCCGAAGACTCTTCGGCCTCTTCAGCCTCACCGTCATCATCGGCGTCATCTTCCGCAGCATCGTCAGCTTCTGCCGGCTCGTCATCGGATTCCGCGCCTGCTTCCGTCTCTTCGGCCTCAAGCTGGGTTTCGTCGTTGGTTTCGCCGTTCTCGTCGATGGCTTCGGATTCGTCTTCCTCATTCTCAGGGTCTTCCGGAGCGTACTGCGCGTCATCTTCGGAAATGCCAAGCACGTCCATGAGTTCGTCGTTCAGCTCCTGCATGTCGTATTCGACAACCAGATCGTCGGAAGTCTCATCATCCTCAACATCGGCGTACTGCAGTTCGAGCTTATCGAGCAGACGATCCAATGCGATGGCCTCATCGGTACGGCCGGCCTCTTCAAGGAAATACTGTTCGGCCTGCACCGCACGCATGCGGTATTCGCCGGCCAATCCCTTGGAACGGCCCAGCGTGTGCACGATCTCGATGGCCTTGTCCCACATCTTCAGATCGCCCAGAGCGCCAGCGTACACCAAGAACATTTCAGCCTTGGCTTCACCGCGCAGATACTTGGCGTCGTCGCTCACAGCCACTTCGATGGCCTTCTTCGGCTCGCCCACGCCACGCTCGCAGTCGGCGATGAACGGCAGATAATCCAGGAAACCGTTCATACGGAACGCGGTGCGGAACTCACGCAAGGCAAGCTTGTAATCACCCTGACGGTATGCCACGAAGGCGAGTGTCTCGCGGGCGAAATCGATGCGGGAAGCCTGGCGGGCCACCCACTTGGCATGTTCGAGGGCCAGCTCCGGGTTGCTCTCCTCAAGCGTGTACGCGGCAAGAATGTGCAGACCAATGTTTTCCGCATGTTCCTTCGACAGGCCACGCAGGCGTTCGCGATCGTCGGTGGTGAGCATACGCCATTCGATGCCCTTCGGCATCTTCGGCTCATCAGGACGACGATGCGTGTACGGGTTCTGCGAGGGGAAGCTCACCGTGCCATCGGAATTGCGGCGCAGCTTGGCCATGTACTCGCCACGCTTCTCCTCACGGTAGGCCATCTTCTCTTCGCGGGTGAACTCACGACGCTCCTCGCCCTGCTGCTGGTCGTGATCCTTGTGGAAGTCACGGCGCTGGTCGTCACGACGGAAGTTACGACGATCACCATCACGATGGAAATCACGGCGATCATTATCGCGGTGGAAGTTACGACGGTCGCCATCTTCACGACGGAAGTTACGACGGTCGCCGTCACGGTGGAAGTCTTTACGGTTTCCGTCACGTCGATCGTCACGACGGAAACCGGAACGCTCGCCATCGCGCTGATAGCGAGGATTGTCTCCACGACCGCCACGGTAGCCACGGTGGTCGTCACGACGCTCGCCGTCACGGTGGAACTTGCGCGGACCGTTATGGAAGCGACGCTCCTGGCCTTCCCCCTCACCGTCACGACGGAAATCGCGGTCGCGGTGGAAATTGCCGCCATTGCCCTTGCGGTATCCGCCCTTATGATCGTCGTTGTGGAAGCCGCCGGACTTGTGGCCGTAGGACTTGCCGCCATTGCCACGCGGCTTGAATCCCTTGCCGCCGCGATCGCCCGGCTTGCCCGAGCCGTAGGACTTGTGGTTGCCGTAGGACTTGCCGCGCGATCCGCGCTGTTCTTCTGCCATGCTGTTCCTTATATTCCTTGTATTCCTTGAAAATGGTCTTCGTTTGTTCTTTGCTTACGTTTGTTTACGCCGCTCGCGATTGCCTCACACGTTTTCGACGACGCCGAGGGCCTTCTTGCCGCGACGAATCAATGCGAAACGTCCATGCAGGAAGTCATTTTCGTTCAAAACCTGCTCTTCGTCTTTAACACGGGCGTTGTTCAGATACACGCCGCCAGCCTTAATCGTCTTGCGCGCTTCGGAAATCGACTTGAACAGTCCGGCCTTCATGCCGGCTTCCGCCACACGGTCGCCCACCGCGGCCTTGGCGAACTCGCCGTCGATCTTCACGCCGTCAAGAGCAGCTTCGAGCGTGGACTCGTCAACGCCCGCAAGATCGCCGCCACGGCCGAACAGCGCACCGGCGGCCTCGATGGCCTGTCGGGTGGCTTCCTCACCATGAACCAGGCTGGTGACCTCCCAAGCCAAGGTGCGTTGCGCCTCACGCGCGCCCGGATTGGTCTTGCTTTCCTCCACAAGACGTTCGATCTCCGCCTTCGGCAAGAACGTGAACACCTTCAGCAGGTTCTCCATCTCGCTGTCAGGGCGGTTGAACCAGAACTGGTAGAACTTGTACGGGCTCAGCATAGTGCCGTCAAGCCAGACGGCGTTGCCTTCGGACTTGCCGAACTTCTTACCCTGAGCGTCGGTGATAATCGGGCTGGTGAACACGTTCACATCCACGCCACGTACCTTGTGGATCAGGTCAAGACCGGACGTGAGGTTGCCCCACTGGTCGGATCCGCCAAGCTCAAGCACGCAATGGTATTCGTCGAACAGGTGCAGGAAGTCGTTGCCCTGCAGCACCTGGTAGCTGAACTCGGTGAAGGAAATGCCATCTTCAGAATTCAGCCGACGGGCAACGGTGTCTTTGGCGAGCATGGTACCCAAACGGAAGTTCTTGCCGACGTCACGCAGGAAGTCGATGACGTTCATGGAGGCGATCCAATCGTAATTGGACACGAAACGGACCGGATTGCTGCCTTCCACTTCGAGAATGCCGCCGATCTGCGCCTTCAGACGCTCGGCCCAACCAGCCACGACGTCTTTCGGATTGAGCGTACGTTCGCCCGATTGGCGAGGATCGCCGATCAAGCCGGTGGCGCCGCCGACCAGGGCAATCGGATGATGGCCTGCTGCCTGAAGGTGACGCATGTTGATGAGCTGCACCAGATTGCCGATATGCAGAGAGGCAGCGGTCGGATCGAAACCGCAATAATAGGAAATGGGATCTCCGTTCAACGCTTCGGCGAGTCGATCCCTGTCAGTGGACTGGGAAATCAACCCGCGCCATTCCAGTTCATCGAGGACGGACTCGAAACCGGCCTCCTTGAAATCGATGACGTGAGCCATAGCTGTGTTTTCTCCCTATTGAATTGCGGATGATACTGCGTTTTACGCACCCTACAGTTTCGCAGAAGATGAAGACAGGCGCACGCGGTGTTTCCCCATCATCCACCAACCATCGTGCATACAGGTAAAGTTAGAAGGAGCATCCCCATATCAAGAAGGGAGATACCTGCATGGACCGCAAAGGCATGAAGGTTGCGGCTAAGAAAGCCCAGAGAAAACATTATTGGATGATAGTCGCCATTTGCCTGTTCGCTTCGGTGTTCGGTGTTGCGTACACTTCATCGACGCTCTCGGTCAGCACCAACATTTCGATCAGCACCCCGCAAACGGAGGATTCCACGCAATCCAACGACATGTATGACGTATTGCAGGATCTTGCCGTAGGCAATGAAAACGATGCCCGTGAAAAGGTCAAGCAAAACCAAGAGCAGATCGTCAACAACGATACCGATGCCACGTTCGGCCGTCGCCGCGGAGTAATCGCGTCCCTGCTCAACTCGTTTGCATCCGGCTCGATGGTGATCGCCGTGGCCGACGCCATTAATTCCGTCACCCATAACGGCGGCGTCTCCATCGCCGTGCCGGTAATACTCTCGCTGGCCGTCTACATTTTCGTCTGGCTGTTCATTCAAGAAACATACCGCATCGTCATGGCACGTATGCTGTTGGAAGGACGTTCCTATAACAAGCTTCCGGCAAGTCGCTTCTTCTACCCCATTCACACGCGCAAATGGCCGCGCATGGCATGGACCATGTTTGTGGAAAACGTGTTCCTGTTCCTTTGGAGTCTCACCATCGTCGGCTTCTTCATCAAGCAATATTCCTACCGTATGGTGCCGTACATCGTTGCGGAGAATCCGAATATCGAGGCTTTGGACGCCATTCGCTTGTCCCGACGCATGATGAAAGGGCATAAATGGGAATGCTTCGTGGCGGACTGCTCGTTCCTCGGCTGGTACCTGCTCAACCTTATCACCTTCGGCTTGAGCGGCATCTTCTATTCCAATGGCTACAATGCCGCGTTCTTCGCGGAATACTATGTGTACGTGCGTTCGATGGCCAAGACTACCGGCATTGCAGGCAGTGAGATGCTCAACGACGAATACCTGTACTTCAAGGCCGACCCGCAGACGCTCCATACCACGTACGCCGATGTCGCCCAATCCGTAGCACAGCTGGAACAGAATCTTGTTCCAGCGCCCAAGCCGCATGGATTCACAGGATTTCTTTCTGAGTGGCTTGGCATCCGCATTCTGCATGCCAGCGCAGTGAACCGCTATGAAGAGTATCGTGAGGATCTTCACCAGATGCAGATCGGCGAGAATATTCTGAATGGCTCCATTTATCCGGGGCGTCTTGCGCCTGCTCCGATGCCGTTCAAATTCCGTGAATCACGTACCATCAGCGCCGACCGCAGCTACTCACTGGTCAATCTGATCATGATGTTCTTCATCTTTTGCTTCGTCGGCTGGGTGTGGGAGGTAAGTCTCGCATTTATTTCCGAAGACATGTTCGTGAACCGTGGCACGCTGCATGGCCCTTGGCTGCCCATCTATGGCACCGGCGGAGTGATCATTCTGGTTCTGCTCAAAAAGCTGCGCGAAAAGCCAGCGCTTGAATTCGTCGCGGCTATGGTGCTGTGCGGCTGCTTGGAATACTTCTCATCGTGGTATCTGGAGATGACGCATGATGGTCAACGCTGGTGGGATTACACCGGATACTTTCTAAATATCAACGGCCGTATCTGCGCCGAAGGATTATTGACGTTCGGCCTTGGCGGATTGACCATCGTATATCTGCTGGCTCCGCCCCTCGACAACCTGCTCAGCAGAATCGATGCGCGAAAGCTTGGCATCGTGGCCGCCGTGCTGCTCGTGCTGTATTGCGCCGACCAAGTGTATTCCGCGCAACATCCGAATGTCGGTGCGGGCATCACCGACTACAAGGGATCGGACACGTCGCTGGAAGCGCCCACTCCATACGAAATCCGTAAACGATCCGATGGACTGTCATAGCGTGATTGTCATGCAAATCGCATATCGCAAACAATAATGAAATCGCCTGTCGTTCTTTCGAGCGGCAGGCGATTTCATGCTGTTGCTTATTGCGCGATTATTTGCGACGCAGCATTTCGTGCAGAGTTTCGATGATCTTGCTGTATTTGATGGAATCCGTGAAACGCAAACGCGGGAATGCGTTAATCATACGACGCTGCTGCTTGTTCAGGATAGATGCGGCAGTGGCCTGCATATTGGCAAGAATCTCCTGCGAGGAGTCCGACCAATCCTGGACCTTGTCTTGCACCTTGTCGCGGAATTTGTCTCGGAAAATGTCTTTGCCCCATTGCAGGGAATCACCGGCTTTCTCCGCATATGCCTGCACGGTTTCGCTGAACTTCGCAAGATTGTCGGCCAAATCGATGATGCCAAGCACTGTAATAATGGTATCCGCGACGATAAACGCCATGAAAATCACGCACATCCAGTGCACTACTGGCAAAGGAATCATCTGTGTAATGCGATTCACTTCAGGCTGTATCACATCGGTGATGAGCACACCCAGCAGACCGAACACAATCGCTCCAAGCAAGCAAATGCGCCCTTGAATGTTGAATCGGCGATGACTGTAATCCCACCATCGTGCGTGGAATAGCTTTTCCATGCCCCATGACGTGACATATTCAAGCATGCATGCACCGATTGAAGAAATGAGAAAAACCGCGAAGAGATTATGCAGATCATGCAGCAGCACAATCGCAAGAACGGCTCCGCAACCGTAGATCGGGCAGATGGGACCATTCAGGAAGCCACGATTCACCAAGCGACGTTCCGAAACGGACACGAGAATCGATTCATATACCCATCCGGCAAATGAATAGAACAGGAACCATAAGAACAGGTATTCCAGCATGAGCATGCTTTCGCGCCGTCACTTTCCACTTGTATGCATATTGACTTTCGGCTTGTAGAAGCGCTCAAGACTGACCGTTTCCCGTGTGGCGCTGATCTTATCCGCGACAGTCACCAAATACCCTTCAAGATACCGAGGCGGTATCGGCGTCAAAGGAAACATATGATTCTCGATGCTGTCACGTTCCACTCTATTGAGATGGAAATCGCGCACGGCATTGCGCATGGCGGTGCCACCATGGGTGAAACCATGCATACGATGACGGCCGCCATCATGAGCATGCCAGTCGTAAAGAAAATAATCGTGCAGCAGAGCGGCGCGAATCAACGAATGCAAATCCACCCTATGCCATAAGCGCAGCCTGTCAGCGATCCATACGGCCAGACAGGCCACACGGATGGAATGAGCAAACGTGGTGACCACGCCATGCTGGTAACAGACTCTTTCGATCTGCATATGCTCATGGCACAGTATCTCCTGGCCGTGAAGTCGAACAAGCTGCTGTATCTGCGTTCGTGTCAGTGGCACCGCTTTGCCTTTGCTATGTACTGTTGCTGTAATTATTTGAGCAATGATTCCGGCGTCTTGTATGCCGGGCCGTCGCTGACGGAGTTGGCGAAGGCACGCAGCTGTTCGATGGCGGTTTTCGCGGAAACGATCTGCTCGCGCACGCGCAGCGGAGACGTGCCTCCCTTGCCATTGCGGGCGGAAACAGAACCTTCGGTGGATAGCACTTCGCGCACTTCGGGAGCCTTGTCGGCCGGAAGGAATTCCTTGAAGACCTCGATGAAGTCATCGTCGGCCAGGTCCCACAGTTCCTGGCCGCGGTCTTCGGCGATCTTCACGCATGCACCGGAAAGCTCGTGCGCGTGGCGGAACGGCACACCGTTCTTCACCAGCCATTCGGCGATGTCGGTGGCGAGGGCGAAACCGGTCGGCGCTTCCGCTTCGAGGCGTTCCTTGTTGAAGACCATGGTGCCGACCATGCCGGTGAACGCGGGAAGGAGCACTTCCAGCGTGTCGACCTGGTCGAACACGGCTTCCTTGTCTTCCTGAAGATCACGTGCATAAGCGGTGGGCAGGCCCTTCAGCGTGGTGAGAAGACCAGCCAGATCGCCGATGAGACGGCCGGACTTGCCTCGTGCAAGTTCCGCAATATCCGGGTTCTTCTTCTGCGGCATGATGGACGAGCCGGTGGAATAGGCGTCGTCAAGGCGCACGAACGCGAACTCCTGGGTGTTCCAGATGATGATTTCTTCAGACAGTCGGCTGATGTCGACGCCTGCCATGGCTGCGATGAAAGCGAATTCGGCGACCAGATCACGACTGGCGGTGCCGTCGATGGA
>ULZI01026716.1_pt1 | contig 12965 bp, 7 predicted proteins | sample 1962991 | NCBI WGS metagenome assembly ULZI01 (sample SAMEA4835886, study PRJEB28245) | human gut metagenome | biome: gut microbiome; material: fecal sample | place: Denmark | collected 2008 | reverse complement strand
GCGCGGGTCTGATGGCCGCCTGTCAGGCGCATGACCGCGGCGCCAAAGTCGTGGTCTTCAATAAGGGCGGCTCCTCTTACCACACGGGCACCAACCTCTGCGGCGGACTCTTTACCGCCTGCGGCTCACGCATGCAGAAAGCCGATCCGAAGATCAAGGACGACTGGAAAGCCTTTGCCGACGACATCATCGCCTACGGCGAACACATGTCCCTGAAGGAACCCGTCTACGGCTTCACGAAGCATTCGGGCGAAGCCTTTGACTGGCTCGAAGACCACGGCCTTGCTGCCCATCATCTTGAGCCTTATGCGGGCCACACGAATGTTCGCGCGCATCGTCAGGATTCCTTCAAAGGGCGCGATTACATTGACGTGCTCGAAAAAGAAATCAAAGCGCGCAAGATTGAAGTGCATCACCGCATGCCGGTCGTCAAAATGTACTTTGATGAAGCTGCCAACCGCGTGGTCGGCGTTCAGTGCGGCCGTGACGGCAAGTTCATCAACTGCCGAGCCAAAATGGGCATCGTGATGGCTACCGGCGGCATTACCGGTACGCCTGAATCCCTGGACCGCTGGGTGCCTTCGGTGGCGGGCAAAGGCGTTGCCATCGGCGGCGAAGGCAATGACGGCTCGGCCATGATGGTCGCCGTTCGTGATGTGGGCACGCCGCTCTCGCACATGCAGTACATCGCTTCATACCCCTGCGGCATTGTCGTCAACGGCCGCAGCGGCCCCTACTGCCGCTGGTGGTTCATCACCGGTCAGGGCGGCATCCTGATCAACAAGAACGGTGCGCGCTTCATTACAGAACGCGAAGGCATCTGTCACGTCACGCCTAAGCTTGCCGGCAATCCCGACGGCTGCCACTACGTGCTCGCCGATCAGGCGACCTGGGAGCGTACGCTTCAGAAGATCAAGCTCTCGGCGCTCGTGGGTCTTCCCTCCTGGTCCGAGGAACGTGTTCTCGCTGAATTCAAGAAGCAGGAAAACCTCTGGAAGTGCGACACGCTCGAAGAACTCTCCAAGGAAAGCGGCGTCAGTCTTGAAGGCTTGAAAAAGCAGATCGAGATCTGGAATAAAGCCGTTGAAACCAAGGTCGACAATCAATTCGGCCGTACGGATCAGGAGTGGCAGATCGGCGCAGGCCCCTACTACATGATCCGCATGTTCCCGTGGAACAACCTCTCCTGCGGCGGCGTTCGCGTCACCGAGGAATTCCAGGTGCTCGGCTGGGACATGAAGCCGGTGAACGGTTTCTATGCTGCCGGCGAAACCGTGGCCGGCGTTCACGGTGCGTTCTACTGCGGCGGCAACGCCTGCGGCTTCGCCCATACGTCAGGCTTCATGGCAGGGAAATACGTCACGGGCTTTAAGGAAACTAAAGAAGCCTAAAGCGTACGTATCCCTGCGCTCCGCGCCGCAGTCCGGTTCCTCCTCCATCGAAGGACTGCGGCCATTTCATTCCCGGCTGCCCCAAGGCAGACCGGGGATTTTTCGCGCGCGTCCGGCAGCGCACGTGTGATTGTGTGGTGAAAGTCCACTGTCCGCCCGGTCGCGGGAAGGACTAGCAACTCGGCAGAATCAAGGAGGCACCGAATCGATGAAGGAAGCCGATAGCAAACCGCCAGCCTGACGAACAGGAACTGGATATAAGGCGCAAAGCCTGGGAGAGCTGTCACAGTTCAGTGAACCCAGTGGCGGCATGGAAAGACAATGCATATATCCGGCAGGCAGGGAGCGAAGCGCATGTGTGATACCCGGGGAGATTCTTGTCGATGCCCGCGAGGGCTTCCGATGCCACAGCAAGGCAGAGGAATGTCGACAGGGAAGTCAGCCGAGGTCAAAGTAGAGGTCGAACATCGAAGGTACGAACCTAATGTGTGTAAGTAGGTCGTTCACTCTCGCGTCTGTCTTTGGTCGAAGGCGAACGAAAACAAGGAGACAATTCAATGTTCACACTGGATCAGGTGCACTCAGTGATAAATATCCTGCCTGCCACCCAACAGGCGATCCTATAACAGGCACCTGACGTAACACCGTCAAACACAACAATGCGGGAATCTATAGCCCTGCACCGTTGCGCCACGTAGATATCCTTAAGTTGTATGGAGAAACGAGAATACTCGTCGCTTCGACGGTGCAGGACCGCTTGATACCCAGTCAGACAGGAACGCTGCCGCAATAATGAACCTAACTTCTGCGTTACGGTCTATTCTTTCCAGTGACCGGTTGACGTTCTTGACTCTGCAACGTCAGCCAAACTCCCACCCCAGCCGGTTCTCCTGTCTTCTCAACTATGACACAGTTTGATAAACAGCTTTTTTGGGAGCTTCTCATAGCCTGTCAGCGTACCAAGTCGCTAGCACGGGCCAGTGCGCAGCTCAGGCTGAGTCTTTCCTCGGCATCAAAGCTCATCGCCGCATTTGAAACACAGACGCAGCTTCAGCTGCTTGACCGCACGACGCGGCCGGCGACACTCACCCGCAATTTTGAACGTCTCGTCCCCATTGCTCAAAAACTGGTTAAGACCAACGTGGAAGCGCAGCGCATCATCCAAACGCTCAAAAGTGAGGCTAAGGGAGAAACCGTACATGGGCGCATTATCCGGATCTGTCTGCCGATCAATGTCCGCAATGACGCTATTCTTGAGCGACTTCTTGACTACGCATCCGCTAGTCCAGGGCTCAGACTCGAATTTTTCGGCGATGAAGGCTACGAGCGCCTCCTCGCTGGCGACGTAGACATCGCACAATTTGGTTTCTTCCCGAACAATCAGACACTGCGCGCGGACTTCATCCGCACCAACGGCTTTCTCATGCTTGCAAGCCGTAGTTTTGTCGCAAGATACGGCCTGCCGCAAGACATCACCGAACTCGAGCGCTTTACGATTGCGATTCGCAATCCGGAAAACCGCAGCTTTTCCAGACGTCTGCAGCATGGTGAAGAAACATACTTTCTGCCCGACAGCGACCGCATCATCTATGCGGACACCACTACCTGCCGATCCCTACTGCTTCTCGGGCGCGCCATCTCGATCGATGTATCCATCAGCACAGTGCTACTGGAAATAAAAACCGGAAAACTGGTTGCGGTGTTGCCCGGCTGGCACCGTAAGCCCAACGACACCTATGTCTGCTGCCACATGAAGCATAACAACGATCCGGTCATCAATGACCTCATGGCGATCATCCGAGAGACATTAAGAGACGAAGAGTCAGATCGTTGGACAACCTGGCTTACTCATTTCGGCGTGAATCCTGAAACTGTCAAGGCCGCTCTCTGATTCGAGATGCGGCCCCAGCAAATTCAACGCCTTCCGAGTTAGTTTTTCAGGATCGTCTGGGCTTCGTCAAGAACAGAAAGTGCCTTTTCGAGATAACGGCGGTTCTTTTCCGGGTTGTGAGCAACCTTTTCGCCTGGTGTGGCACCGCGGTTTCCGTAAACAAATTCTTTGTAGTAGGCCGCAACGGCGTACTTGAACTTAGCCTCGTTAATGGCCTTCTCGTCAAGCTTTTTGCCCTCAATGGCGGCTTTGAGCAGGTCAAATGTTTCATCTTGCTTTTTCGCGACGGCGGCGTCCTTTTCAGCCACTCTCTTCTGAGCGTTACGCACGTATGCAACCATGTCTTTGACAGTCTTTACCTTGTCGCTCGTATGACAGCCCAGACAGTACTGCATGGAAGCCTTGGAGTTCAGAACCGATTTTGAGGAATCGTGCGAGCGGTAGTGCGTTCCTGTCTTGTCTTCCACTATCGGCATGTGGCAGTCTGCACAACCCACGTTCAGCATGTAATGCACGCTGTCCATGTAGACCTCTGCGTCGGCATGGTTGCCGTTTGCGATCAGGTAAATCCCGAGTTTCTTGTCCGTCTTCGCGTGAGCATACTTCGTCATCTCATAAGTCTTTCCTTCCGGATAACGGACACCTTTGGGCTGAGCATCTTCCAAAGTAGCCTTGATGAGTCCTTCCGGCTCCCAACCGTAACGGTAGGCGGTCTTCTTCTCTTTAATGGCAATCACGGAAGGAATAATGCGCGAGTCAGACCACGGAGCAAGATTGTTATGGCACTGGGCACAGACCGCACTCTTGGGCGGAAGCTTGTTAAAGAGTTCTTTGCCAAAGATCTTCGTCGTGATGAGTTGTGCGCCCGCTGTAGCGGCAGGCTTGGTCATATCTGCATGGCAGGTCTCGCAGCTCCAGAAGTCAAGTGGACTGAGCATCGCACTGTACTTTGTCGACTTTTGACCGGAGAAAACTTCGTCGCCATAGACGGTGTACATATCGTTAAAGCGTGCTGTCTTGCAGGAAAAACAAGTCGCGTTGAGACCGCCGCTTTTATTGGCCTTTTCGATCGACTTGATCATGTATTTCGCCTGAGAGCCGTGCCCGTAGCCGAAGTTAGGATCGCCAAGGTCGTCAAGATCATCGGCGCTGCCAAGTGAGGAATAGTACTCAAGCGGATATTGCTTGCTCCAATCGCGAGCCTTGTACGTGTCAGGATCCGGTGCGGCACAGGCTGCGTTTGTAATGAATACTCCAAACAGAACGGTCCGGAAAAGTGTGGCGGGTGTCATAGTTGTCGCTCCTATTGATCGAATGCATGTATTTCGGGGTGATGTACATGGGGGGCACTCAACCTTTTTTTGTTACAGCGAGTCTATGATCGGACTTGATTAATTTGGTTATTTTGAGAAATTTTTAGTTTCAATTTTGGAAACTTTTAAGAGTTTTTTCCGTATGAGGGTTAACTCGATATTTTGCACAACATTCCTGAAGATCCTTTCATAAAAGCAGGTGTGCTGCGGAGCAATGAAGGGACTGCAACGAAATGAACATAGCCGCATCTTCACTGAAGCAGATCGGAGGTGTTTCGTCGAACAACTTCGGGGAAAATGGGTTCGCCGCGCCGGCCGTCCGGATCCGGAAACGGGTCGGGTTCGGCCGGTGCGTTTTCCACGTCGCGCAGGGTTTCCCAAGCGTCCTTCCTGTCGGCCATCATTTTGACCTCCTCACGCCAAAAGCGAATGCCGACCAAGAGCGCAATGAAGGTGAGGTACCCGAAGAAGGAGCCCCATAAATCCGCCATACCCGCCCAGTCAATGCCCCGCAGGCCAATGTCGCGCCAGAAATTGAAGATCCAGACGAGCGGAATGCCGAAAGAGGCGAACTTTACCCATCCGTGCAGAAAGCCGACAGCCATGGTGGCGCCGCCGAGGATAAAACCGACCGGCACAAGAAAGATCATGCGCCCGGCGCCCTCGCCCGGGTTTTTGCAGTTCCATGAAAGCAGATAGGCCACCCAAGTATTGGCCATGGCGCCCAAAAAGAGGGCCGGCACAAACTGCCAAATACTGCCGGCGAACCTCAGCTGCCCGAATGTGGTGAGGACCGATATGGCGGTCGTCACCACCGTCGTATAAATAAGCGCATAAGGGACGCCCCGCAAGAGAAGCGACACCAGACTTCCCGAGAGCACCGACGCATTCCACACTCCAGTGACGCGCAGCCGCCCGATGATCATAAGGCTCGTGAGGCCGTGGAACATGAGCGAGAAGAAAAGCAAAAAGTTGATGACCGTTCCGGTTGCACCCTGTCCCGTGGGATTCGCGAGATAACGAAACCCCATGCGAAGCGGCGAAAGGAGCGCCTCGGTGCCGGCAGTTGTCTGTCCAAGTGCGGAGACGCCGCCGGGACGGGAAACCGCAGTTTCAGCACTGAGCTCAGCCGTGATTTCATTAAGCTGCGAAATGAGTTCCCCGTTCTGAGCGGTATTGGAGTCGTCCAGATAGGTGCCGAGCCGGACGGTCTGAGCACCGCGAAGCAAGGACGCCTGCGCATCCTTCGGAATGAAAATCACGGCCTGCACTCGGTCGTGAGCCGTCATTCGGCGAGGATCCGCCGGGGAATGCACGACGCGCTCAACCTGCATATAGGGCGATGCATTAAGTTTTTCAATGAGCTGCGCCGACCAGCGTGACTGATCGAGATCGATGACCGCCACGGGCGCTTCGAAAACCACATCGTGGGAAAGAATGATGGAAAATGCGGCGGTTGTAATCAGCGCAACCGCAATGCCCATCTTGTGGTAGGGCGGAAACCGCCCGGAAAACATGGCAGTCCATTCTTCAAGAATGCTGCGGGAAATGCGCAGAAATCGGCGAATCACAGCTTCACCTCCAGCGTCATGCCGGTAAGGAGCCCCTCGGCCGGTTCGACATTGATGCGGACTTTGAAGAGCGTCAGATCCGCCTGGCCGCGTTCACGCACCATTTTGAGGTCCGCAAAGTCGGGCGCAGCGGTCACGGAAAGCACGGTCCCGCGCACATCCTGGTTTAGAGCGGGCGACCAGCATGTCACCTTGGCGCCCTCCTGAAAGCCCTTCACCTTGTTTTCGGCAACGTAGATGTCGAAATAAAGACGCTCGGATTCAAGCAGCACGGCCGGGGCATTGGGGGAAACCAGTTCTCCCTTTTCATAGAGCACTTCGAGCACTTTAGCTTTTTCCGGCGCCTTAAGCGTCAGGCGGCTCTGGTTGACTTTGAGCTGCTCAAGGGCAGCAGCGGAAGCCTCACGCCCGGCTTTGAGCGACTCCAGGCTGATACGTCGGTTTTCCGCAGCCTGACGAGCGTTCACCACCGCATCGAGCCGCATGCCTTCGGCCGATCCGGTACGCGAGAGCTTTTGACGGTCTTCAGCACGAGCCCCGACGCAGGCTGCATCCACGGCACGCTCTGCCGACGAGAGTCCTTCGCGCGCAGATGCTGCTGCGGCTTTAAGCGCATCGAAATCCGACTGCGCCATCGCCCCCTGCGGCAAGAGCCGCTGAGCTCTCTTCCAATCGGCCTCGGCGCGAAGCCATTCTGCTGAGGCCGACTTCCGAGCCGCTTCAGACGCTTCAATCTGACGCCAGAGGGTTTGCTCCTCAGTATTCGCTTCGGCAAGCGCAAGCCGAATGCCTTCCTCTTCGGCAGCTATCTGCGCATCGGCCTGATGAATCAGCGCCTCCGTCTGACGAATCGAAAGGCCAATGTCTGTGCCGTCAATGGCGAGGAGCTTCGCGCCCGCTTCAACCGTCATGCCTTCTTCAATCGGACGGTCAACCAGACGGCCGCTCACCGTTTCGAAAGCCGCTTTCACCTGATGCGCTGTGAGAATGCCTGCCTTGAGACTTTCAGCATTCGTCACGGCATCGTTGCGGTTTCCCAGCCAGATCAATGCGGCTGCTGCGCAGAGCACACCGGTAAATCCGAGTGCGGTGCGCGTGATGTCTCTAAGCTGCTTTTTGGAGAGATTCATTTTATTTTGTCGGCAAAGTGTTGAGAAAAAGAAAACGCAGGCCGCTTCAGGAGGGCTCCGAACGGCATCAAAGTCTGCGAATAAGCAAAGATCGTGTCAGTGTCCGGCCACGAGTTTCTTTAAGAGCGCAATCATGGTTTCGCGTTCCGCACTGGAGAGCGTTTTGGCGAAATCACTGACACGGTTGAAATGCGGGAGCATGGCCGACTCCAACAGGCGGCGGCCGGCGGGCGTGAGTGAAATCAAGGCCGAGCGGGCATCAACGGGATCCACAGTTTTGGCAACGAGCGGCTCCTCTGTCTGCAGCATGCGCGTCACCATGATGGAGGTAGTCGAGGGAAATACGCCAATGCGTACGGAAAGCTCAACCAAGGGCACCGGTTCGCTGATGTCATAAAGAATCATCAGGAGTGCGAATTTCCCTTCTGTGAGTCCGGTATCGCGCCGAAGTGCACCGTAGATTTCTTCACGAATCACATCTGACGCGCGGATGAGGTAAAGCATGAGCTCAACGCCCGCAATGTCATTTTCCGAAGCATTAAGGGCGCCGTGGCTCCTGCGAAGATTGTCGCGAGTCGGCATTAATCGTTTCGGCATTGCTGCTCCTGCGGACGCCCTGCTCTGTGCAGGTCGTATGTTACATTTATTTTGCCGGCGAATTATATCCCTTTCATCCGCTTTTGAGGCATCCTGAATCGCTTATCTGGTCCGACGCTGCTTCTGAAGTCCGAGGGACTTCTCAAAACGACGTTGTCTCTAAAGCACTTCGATGGGTGAGCTTCTCCGAATCCAGCCGTCGGATGCGGCTCAAACAGAACACTCAGCTGCCGCTTATTTGGATGAGCCTTTTGGGCAGCAACACTTTGCATCAGTCCTGCGGTTTCTGCCGTCCATAGAATGTTTAGAATAAAAATAGTTTAGCTGCTAAATTATTTTTGGATCAACATGTCCTGGACAGATCTGCCCGACTTTACTGAACTCCTCCTTAGACTCGGCTGCGCCCGCGAACAAATCCGCGACACACGGCATAAGCCTGAAAAAATCGACGGCTTTATCCCAACGGCACCAGGCAAGATTCTCCATCAGCTTCAGCTTGTTCATCCCGAGGGGCTTGGCGTCAAAGCCTTGGCTCAGGCCGTGTCGCTCTCGCCCGGGGCTGTATCGCAAACCGTTCAGACATTGGTCGACGCTGGCCTGATCGACCGAGCAACCGCACCCAACGACCGCCGCGCCGTCGTGATTCGGCTCACCGATGAAGGCATCAGACAAATTCATCGCCATGAAGCCATGATGAATGCCCTGCTTGACAGTCTCATTGCAGAGGCGCCGCCCGAAGACCGCGCCGCCTTTTACCGCACCCTCGCGCTCGGTCTGGCTAAAGCCCGCACCGAGTGGAGAGAGATAACGACTGCAGTGAGCAGTGATTGACCTGATTGACCGCCGGCTTTAGGCTGAATATTGATTTGGAAACACAAAATTCTCATGAAACGCTCTTCTATCCGCCTTATCACGCTTGCGGCACTCTCGACGGCATGCCTTGCCGCCAGCCTCTTCGGCACCGTCCAGGCTGCCCCAGCGCCAAACGCCAAACTCCCTGTGGTGGCCGTCCAAGCCGTAGAAATGCTGCCGCAGACCGTCAGCCGCCGATTGGCAGGCCGCGTGACTGCCCTCCATACGGTGAACATCACTGCCAGAGTGTCCGGTGAAATAAAAGAGGTTGCTTTTGCCGACGGCGCGCTCGTCAAAAAGGGCGATGTGCTCTACCGTCTCGACGATGTGCAGTATCAGGCCGCGCTCGAGTCTGCCAAAGCAGCGCTGATCACTGCCGAAGACAATCTTAAGCACTGTGTGATTGCCGCCCCGATGGACGGCCGCATGAGCTTCACCAACTACTCGGCCGGGAGCTACGTGACGGCCGCCGGTTCAGCAAGCACGACCCTCGCCACACTGGTGTCCGTGTCCCCCGTTCGAGTCCGCGCAGCGCTTTCGATGAAGGACATCACCGGGCTCTTCGGCAGTATTGCGGAGCTTCAAAAATCGGCCGCTGTGCAGGCGGAACTTTCGGACGGATCCGTCCTTTCGGAAATCGGCCGCATCACCGCGGTCGACAACGCTGCTGACGAGAAGACCGATACGCTCTATGCCGCTGCGGAATTTAAGGATCCTCTCGGCCGTCTCGTTCCGGGAAGCACGGTGACGATCACCATTACGCTCTCAAAGCCCGATTCTCTCTTCCCGGCCGTGCAGCCTTCGGCGCTGCAGCATGACGCCGAAGGCGCCTACGTCTGGGTAGTGAATGCACCTCAGGACGGTGCGGCCAAGACTCAAAAGCGCCGAGTGGAGGTCGGCCGTGCGGTGAACGGCCTACAGCTCATCACCGCCGGGCTCCAAAAAGACGATGTTGTCGTTGTGGAAGGCATGCAGAAGGCAGGCGAAGGGAAAACCGTCAAGGTCCTGCAGGCGGCGGCTCAATCTGCCGGCGACACCTCCGAGCAGTCGTCCAACTGATTGGGGTGCCTTGATGTTTTCCAAGTTTTTCATCGAGCACCCGCGCTTTGCCGCGGTGGTGAGTCTCGTCATCACTATTTCAGGACTGATTTCCCTTTGGAACCTCCCCGTAGAGGAATATCCGGAAATCAGCCCGCCGACGCTTTTCATCTCGGCCACCTATGCGGGCGCTTCCGCGGACGTTGTCACACAGACCGTGGCCATTCCGATTGAAAACGAAATCAACGGCGTTGAGGATCTCCTTTACTTTTCGTCGACGAGCTCCAATTCGGGCACGTACAACTGTCAAGTCACCTTCAAAACCGGGACCGACAGTGACATTGCGCTCGTTAATCTGCAAAATGCCGTCAAGCGCGCCGATGCCCAGCTGCCGAGCGAAGTGACGAAAACCGGCGTATCAGTGGAAAAACGCGGCAGCGACACGCTCGGCATGTTCGTCTTCCGCACCAACGGCGCGTCGATGGATCTGAACGAACTCGCCAACTACGTTGACAAAACGCTTAAAGACGACCTTGCCCGCGTCGACGGCGTTTCTTCGACGAGCATGATGAGCGAGAGCGAGTACGCGATGCGCATTTGGCTCGATCCGGTGCGCATGGCCGGAATGGGCATCAGCACGAGCGATGTAACAAACGCCATCAATGCGCAGAACATTCAGGCTGCGCCGGGCAATGTCGGCAGTGAAGGATCTTCAGATTCCGTCACCTACAAGGTGAATGTGACCGGCCGTCTGGCGGATCCTGCCGAATTCGGCGCCATTATTCTTCGAAGCGATGCCGCGAGCGGACGCGTTGTGCGTCTGAGCGACGTCGCTCGAGTAGAGCTCGGCTCGAGCAGCTACACCGGCGGCACCACCATCAACGGCGAACCGGCCGTAGGGCTCGCGCTCTACCGCAGTCCTGACGCCAATGCGCTCGCCACGATGAACCGCGTCAAGGCCAAGCTCGCTGAATGGGAGCCGCGTCTGCCCGAAGGCGTCACCGTGAGTCCCGCCTACGATCCGACAAAATTCATTCAGACAACCATGGAGGAAATGGTTGTCACCATCCTTTCCGCCCTTCTGCTGGTGATTCTCATCACCTGGGCGTTCCTGCAGAGCTGGCGGGCTACGCTCATCCCGGCCGCGGCGATTCCGGTCTCTTTGATCGGCACCTTCACCGTCATGGCCGCTTTGGGCTTAAGCATCAATACGCTCACGCTCTTCGGTCTCATTCTTGTCATCGGCTCGCTCGTTGACGACGCCATCGTCGTCGTCGAAAACACCGAGCGCCTGATTGCTCAGGGCCTCTCGCCGCACGATGCGGCCGTCAAGAGCATGCAGGAAATCACCGGCGCCGTTATCGCCACGACGCTCGTCACGGTTGCCTGCTATCTGCCGCTCGCCTTCTACGGCGGCATGGTGGGAGCAATTTACCGCCAGTTTGCCGTCTCCATGTGCGTGGCGCTCTCTATTTCAGCCGTCGTTGCGCTCACGCTCTCCCCGGCGCTCTGCGCACTCGTGCTGCGCCCCGGCGACGGCGCAGCAGATGCCGAGCAGGCTTCGCGGGGCTTTTCAGCAAAGTTCTTTAAGCCCTTCAACCGATTTCTTTCAGCCTCACGTGAAAGCTACGTCCGTGGCTCGGCCTGGCTTATCCGCCGCAGTCTGATTGCGGCCGTCGGGATGATTGCTGCCGTGGGCGTCACCTGGTTCCTCTATGGGCGTATTCCGACGGCCTTCATTCCTTCTGAAGACAAGGGCGTGATCTTTGCCAACATCGAGCTCCCGGCGGACGCCACGCAAAACCGTACGGAAGCCGTGATGGAAACCGTGCTCGAGCGGCTTCGCACCATTCCGGGCGTGCAGACCGTTATGCAGAATGTCGGCATGAGCATGCTCTCCGGATCCGGCGAATACGCCGGCATGGCCGTTCTGGACCTCAAGCCCTGGAACGAGCGCACGACCCCGGAGACGCAGCTTTCAGCCATTCAGGCCGAAATTGCCAAACGCACGCAGGACATTGCCGCCGCGGAGATCGTCTCTTTCACGCCGCCCGCCATTATGGGTCTGGGCGGCACGGACGGCGCATCCTTTGAAATCTGCGGCGTCGGGACGGTCGATACGGCGCATCTCTCGGATGCTGTGAACCGCTTTAAGTCGGCGCTGGGTGACCGCCCGGAAACGCTCTTCGCCATGAGCTCCTACAGCGCGGACACACCGCAGCTGCGCTTCACGCTCGACCGCGAAAAAGCTGAGCTCCTTCAGGTGCCTGCTTCGGACGTCTACTCCACCATGCAGACGCTCCTTGCCTCCTACTATGTGAATGACTTCACAATGAACGGCAGCAACTACGAAGTCATCGTGCAGGCTGATTCAAAATACCGCGGATCAAACCTCTCGCTCGAAGAAATTCCCACGACATCCTCTGACGGCAATATTGTGCCGCTCTCAGCCCTGGGCTCACTCTCCTGGGAAGTGGGACCTCAGCAGATTACGCGCTTTAACAAGATGACCGCTGCGGGGGTCAATGCGCAAAGCGCTGCCGGCGTGAGCTCAGGGGCCTTTTATAAGGCCATTGAGGATACGGCCGCTGCGTCGCTCCCCAAGGACTATCACATCGAGTGGACGGGTCTCTCCTATCAGGAAAGGCAGAACGCCGGTCAAATCGTCACTTTGATGGGTCTGGCGCTTCTCTTTGCGTACTTGTTCCTCGTCGCACAGTATGAAAGCTGGACGATTCCGCTCTCGGTCATGCTTTCCGTGCTCTTTGCCGTCATGGGAGCCCTTCTGGGGCTCGAACTCACCGGCGGCGACATGTCGATTTACACGCAGCTCGGCATGGTGATGCTCATCGGCCTGGCTGGCAAGAACGCCATTTTGATGGTCGAATTCGCGAAAACAGCTCGTGAGTCCGGGCTCTCGATCATTGAAGCCGCCAAGCAAGGCGCCTCCATCCGCTTCCGCGCGGTGATGATGACGGCCTGGAGCTTCCTCTTCGGCGTCCTGCCGCTGGTGTTCGCGACAGGGGCGGGCTCCGCGAGCCGTCGGGCCATCGGCATCACGACCTTCGCGGGCATGCTCACGGCCACGCTCATCGGGATCTTCTTTATCCCGTTCCTCTTCACGCTTTTTGAGACGCTCCGTGAGAAGTTTCATGCCTGGCGACGGAGCTGATTCGAAATCC
>ULZI01009227.1_pt1 | contig 13169 bp, 26 predicted proteins | sample 1962991 | NCBI WGS metagenome assembly ULZI01 (sample SAMEA4835886, study PRJEB28245) | human gut metagenome | biome: gut microbiome; material: fecal sample | place: Denmark | collected 2008 | reverse complement strand
ACCATGTGACGAACCCTCCATCCGAGGATGAAATCCATCATCACTGTAAAAGGCAGTCTAAATGTATAGCGATATCCCCATTGGGAGACCTTCTCCCCGGAACGGTTCAGCTATCCTGTGCAGCTGCCCAGAGCCAGACCAGGTGAAGTTTGCAACAGCTGGCTTCCGCTAACTTGCACTTTTGCAGTTAGAGGCTCCTTCTGATTTTATGAAATAAAATCGGTGGGAGAGTCTTCACTCTCCTGCCTGCTTTTTTGTACAGTCACAAATATTCGATCGTCATTTTCAATTGTGCTGATAACATTATAATTTCCAAAATCTGAAAATTTGACGTCCATCCGTTTCCCATCTTCTTTGAGAATCCGGAAAGGCTTGAAGTGTTTGAAAAATTGGTTGTTACACCATTCCTTTAATGTTTGCATATCTTGTCCCTCGCCCTATAATTCGTCTTTTAATGACTGAAAGCCAAATCGTTCCACAATTTTCAAAAATCCCTCTCTGTTCGGAATGCATTTAAAATCCGAAAGTTCTGCTGCAATTGGGATATCCCGCCGGATAGTTGCAAGTTGTTTCGAAAGTAGTGCAGATTCTTTTGCACCAGGTGCGGTCAGCTTCTTGTAGCTTCCTTTCCGAAGCCCAAGGAACTCTTTCCAAAAATCCTCAATACCAGATCCTTCTTCTTCCAGTGCTTCATATAAAGCTTCTACAGTTTTGTATTCGTTCAAAAGTGGAATGGATGACTTATCTGAAATCCCTTTCACTCCAGGGATGTTATCAGAGCTATCGCCAGCAAGTGCTTTCCAGTCAATCACCATGTTCCCGGAGGAAAGCCCATATTCCCCCTGAATATAAGTTTCTGTAAATTCAAATACCTTGTCTGGAAGATTCGTCCGTTTTTTATCTACCTGATACGCAGTAAAAAGTTTATCAGCCTTTTCCTGAGATACCTGTACCATCCAGGCACGTACATTTCTTTCATCTGAGACTAACTGCAGATAATCCACATCCTTCGTCATGAGAACAATAGAGTCCTGCTGCCAGAATTTCTCTGTGATACTGCCAGCGAAATCATCCGCTTCGTATTGATCTGAAAAGAATACCGGGAATCCCATTTCCTGAAACATTTCTTCAGCCAGGACAAACTGCTGCTTCAATGGAGCAGGTGTTTCCCCTCTTGTTCCTTTGTAATCTGCATACAATTCCCTGCGGAAGGTATTTCTTGTTTTATCGAACACAAATGCAATGTGATCTGGCGTCTGGTTTTTTAAAATTTTCAAAACTGTCCGTAACATGGTAAAAATACCGTTGGTGTAAGTGCCATCCGGTGCATGCATAATCTTGTTATAATGTTTTGCACGTTCTTCTTCTGTCTTTGCAAACAGAATCTGTTTCGGTAAGTTTCCATAATAGCTACTAGAAAGCATAGAACTTCCATCAATAATCAAGAACATTTTGTTGTTCCTCCTTTTTTCTTTCAGTATACATCATACCAGAAAATGCTGGAGATTTGTGCATGAATTTCCACCATATTAAATAGGACAGAATCTTATGCACAAAAATCAGGAGAGACCTGAAATACGATACAATATTAAAAACAAGAGATCAAGTCGAGCCGGAGGAGAAAGATTATGAAAAAAATATCAGATACCGAATTGGAAAATTCAAACCAGAGTACGAAAGTCATAGAATTACCATTTGCAGTTGGAGAAATTGTATATTATGTTACGCCAAAATGTTATTTTAAAATGAAAGTTGAAAGCTATGTTTTCGATGGAAAATTAAAAATCTTGCTTGGTTACAGTGAAAAAAACGAAATAATACGGAATTTTTCAAAATGGATATTCGCTGAAGATATAGGAAAGACTGTTTTTTCCAGTTACGAAGAAGTTAAGCATATGGGAAAGGAGGAATTTAAATGAGAAGACTGACAACGAAAGAAGGATGTCTGGTTTCCTGTATGGAATGTGAGGAAAGGGAAGACTGTGAAAGATACTGCTATAAGATAAATGAGCCAGTAAAGAAATTGATGAGATACGAAGCTGTTGGATTAACTCCTAATCAGGTGAAAGAACTACAGGAAAGGGATACAGCACAGAAGCCGAAAGAACAGAAACAACATAAAGACTTCCATGGGAATGTCTACAAAATTACTGGAGAATGTCCGGTGTGTGGTAATGGAGTGAATAACCAGATGCGTTTCTGCGATAGCTGCGGAAAGCGTCTGTCCTGGATACCACAAGAAAAAATGGATAAAATCGCTGTCTATATGGATAATGCAAAAAGAGAACAAGTACATAGGGAACTTGCTCCGTGTACACCAGAGGAATTTTTGAGACGATATGTAGTTCTGGATCCCGAATTTGCAATTCTGTTAAGGGATGAGTTTTCGATAGAGTTCTAAAGAAAGGATAAGTGAGAAATATGCAAGACCCGATTGTTAGCATAAGTACCATCAGGAATTTCATGGGGAATGCAGGGAGGAATACCTGCAACGAATACCTGTACCGAGCACTGCTGGATGCAGACGAAGCTTTGCAAATGCAAATTGCAAAAGATGTGATAAAAAATAACAGCACTTCAACTAAAACCTATCTCTGCCCTGTATGTAAGAGGACTGTAATTAAAGGTAACAATTACTGCGGAAACTGTGGGCAACAATTAAACACTAGCAAAATAGAAAGGAAAAACTGATGAAATTAAAATTTGAAGGATATAGTGACGATACGTTTGGAGAATATGGAGTCACTGGAGAAGATATCGATAACTGTGGAACTATGGAACCCATCCAATGTGTTGTAGATGGAGGAGGATACGGACAGTTGATGGTAATTGGTCAGTATTCAAAAGCATCCTGTGGAAATGGCTGCTGGATGATTGGTATTTCAAAAGTAGAAGAAGAAGATGTGCTTCCGGATTGGAAAATCTCTCTTTTACAGGGGGACATGGAATATTCTCCAGTATTGGAATTGGAAATTCCAGATAACATCAATGTAACATTAACCTGGTTTAAAAATGGAAGAAAGGAAGAGTTTTAACATGAATGAATTTGCGATTGAATGGGTTAAGGGACGTGACTATGCAGGCGTAACGGTACCAAGTGGAACTGCATGGAAGTCCAAATTAATGAATTATGCCAAAGAAAAACCGGAAGATGTGCAGTTGATAGCGGAAAATAAAGATGGCTCTGCATTCTTTCATGTGCCAGTGAATTGGATTAAATGTAGTCCACCAAGACAGATTTCTGAAGAACAAAAAGAAGCAGCAAGTCAGAGATTTCAAGAAATGTGGAAAAAAAGAAAAACAGAGGAATCAGAAAATGACTTCTGAAGAACGATGGATACAGAACGAGATTGATCGTATTAAAAGAAAAAGGAAAAGAGTCTTAAATAATTTAGAAGAATTAGAAAAAGAGCATGTTACAGAACGAGTAACCAGTATTCTTAAAGACAGGATTGCTTCTTATGACCACGAAATCAAACTATATGAACAAAGACTGCCACAAATGGTCAAAATGGTATATCCATTACAAAAAGACGGACCGGTTGATTTCATGTGTCCTGCATGCCAGTATGGTTCTGTCTTAAATGCATATGGACAGCCAGCAGAGTTCTGCAGCTTTTGTGGTCAGAAACTGAACATTTGGGTGAAACCGGAAATAATAAAGAACAGTAATAAAAAAATGGGAGGTTCAATGATATTGAGATGACAGGAAATAAAAAAAGAGATAAAGCTAGAAAAATGCGGTACAAGAAGCCCATAGCAAGAGAGTTGAATCTGGAAAAAATCCAATCGGATTTATGGGACATACAAGAAGAATGTGAAAATATACGTTGGTATGTCGATTCTGATGATGGAGAAGATTCGCTTATCAATGCATTAGATGGGGATGACGATGAGGCCTATGAATTTAAAGTAGCTTTTGCGGATTTGTGTGCAGAATGTAATCGATTGTCAGAAGATATACAGGAAGAATGGATTCCGAAATGCTTTGATATATTTTTTGTAGCAGCAGGAGCTAAGGACTTGCTTTGGTGGGATGAATATGAGGGGGATTACTTCGGAATTTCTTCCACTGAAAGCTTCGCAGAAGATGAGGCAAAAAAACAATTAAAGAGAATGACGAAAGATGAATTGATTGAATCTGTAAGGCAGTGTTTTAAAGTATATCAAGCATATATTGGGCTAAGAAACCGATATGATAGTCTTAAAGCCGCAATTGATATTCTTCGTGACCAAAATACAGGATATCTGCAAGTAGTCAAAGAAATTGAACGTCTTTATGATGAAGTGGACAAAAATATTTGGACAAGAGACGAATACAGCAAAGAATCAAGAGAATGGAAGCAGTACACAGATGCTTTACCGCAAGAAGCATGGATAAGTTGAAAATGGAGATGCAGGAATGATAAGAAAAACAAACATTGGGAACTGGAAAGAAGAAGCAGCATTAGAAACAACCTCACCAGAACGGTTGGACTATTTTGCTAAAAACGGGGATTACTCTGTACAGCTTGCAGTAGCACGTAATAGCAATACTTCTACGGAAACTTTAGAAAAATTAGCAAAAGATAAGGATCTATTCATTCAGAGGTCCGTTGCCATCAATCCGCATACACCGGACAATTCACTCAGGGAATTTGTTTCTAAGAAAATGTTTTTAAAAGAAGTTGCCGAAAATCGGAATGCTTCAGAAGCAACATTGAGGGAAATTCTTTCTTTGCAACCTGATCCTGCTGCCAAATGGATTAAAAAGATACTTCAAAGGAGCGTTACGCAGGAAGCACTTACAAAGGTATTTAAAATTGTTCTGAGACATCCGAACTTACCAGAACGATTTGTTGATGATTTTTTACAAGAAAACAACTTTTCCGTTCATGACATCCATGAAATCAAAGTAAGCAGAAAGGAACTTCCATTTTCATTAAAGGTCAAAGATTTTCTCCCGTATATTCATGATAATGATATTGCATTGCTGGCATATACAGAGGACGTTCAGAAAGCCATTATTTTGACTAGGTTCGATTCTGACCAGATAGAAAATAAAACATATTTAGAAGAATCCATCATTTCTTATCGCAAGGAGAGGAAGACGGTGCCTTTGTCTTCTGAGAATTTCTCAGCAGATGATTTACTGGATGCGACCATTGCACGCATTGAAACGTTTCCGTCTGCCATACATGGCAGTAAATCAACTATTGCTATTACCATTCGTGAAATCGAAGAGGCAAAAGGAATAAATTATTTTTTGTAAGAAAGGAAAATTATGGAAAGATTTATACAAAGTATTAAAACTTCGCAGGGTGAAAGATATGAAGTTATGTTATCAATCCCAAAAGAAGCATATGGAATCCAGTGGTATTTCGCTAAAGATGCTGTGAAGTTAAGCGGCATTGTCATGCACGAAGAAGAAATGCCAATATGCTGCTTGCGGAGTCAAGAAGTAAATAACCATGAAGGCGAATGGCTATGTTGCGATTACACGCTTAGAGGAGTACAACATCATGAGGTTGCCTTATATCTTTCGGAAGATACTCTTACCATGATCAGGAAAAACCATTTTGATGTGGTAAGTTTTTATGATAAAACCAGTGGGCATCTTATGCACGAAGCCGAATATAGGTATCGCTACAAAGATGGGGAGGACGTATAAATGGATGATATTTTATATGCATTATGCCGACACTGTGTAAGCATCATGGATGGTTGGCATCCTTATCCAGCAACATGTATTGCACAGAATCTAAATATGTCAGTACACAAAGTGCGATATCATCTTAGAAAACTAAAAATAGAAGGTCTTGTTGAAAGTTTTAGAGAGAATGGTTTGATAGAAGATGGAGCAGTTTTTTGTCTTTGGGGCTGGAGAATAACAGATAAAGCTATCAACACACTTGAATACATAAAAGCATTTGAGGAAGAAAGAAAATTATGTAAAGAATGCTTCGATATTGACATAGGAGAAGAATCAATATGAAAAATGTAGTGTTGCATCAAGGAATACGGATGGATAATGGAAAAGAGATTACTGGATTTCTTACAAAGAAGTTTGGACAGTATCATATTGTGCTGGAAGAAAATGAAAATACCGCTTATCCAGTTGAGGAAGATAGTATTAGACCTTGTTTAAAAGGTACAGGTTTGGTAGAGAAATCATGGAACCGTTGGTATGTGAACAAAAAAATGTTGCCAAGACTACAGGATACGGTACTGATTTGCAAGGGCTGGTACAATAGAGAAAAATATCCTAATGAATACGAAGCATTGCGTGCCTATTGGGCGACCATTGCAGAGATATCAGTAAAAGATATTGGGTATGCTACAGTATTGCAGTGTCTCTTGCTGCCGGCTTGCGAAGCATTTTTGTGCAACCGTAAATTCTGTGAGATTTTTTATGAGAGGATTTATAAACTGGATATTGTGATGCGTGAATTTGAAAAAATTAAGACAGAATATCGGGAAATAAATGCGGAATATCTGATAGAGATTCTTACTGATGCTCTGTTTGCATTGCGGAATGACGAGTTCTCTTTTAAAAAGAGGCCGGAAGATGGCTATTGTGTGGTGTAAAAAATGGAATATATATGTAGTTATTGTGGATTGTCCAGTGATAATTTAGAAGACTTTGAAGAGGATTTTCAGAATCATCAAGGGTTCTGGTGTCCGGATTGTGATGGGTTCACTTATTTTGATGGTAAGGTGGATAAGCGGTCTTATATGGTGTTGTTGGAAAATAAAGAGAATAAGGAAGCAACAAAGGTTCATCCAAGGTTCAAATTAAAAAAACAGGTGTCTCCTTTGCGGTATCCGGGAGGAAAAAGTAAGGTTTTGGATTTACTTGCTTCATATCTGTCAGAAGAAAAGAAGACTTTTGTAGATGTTTACTGTGGTGGTGGCTCGGTAGGATTATCGTTGCTGCTTTCTGGAGTGGTAGAGCATTTGGTGATGAATGACTTGGATAAAGGGATATATGCGTTTTTCCATACAATACTGACTGCACCGGAAGCTTTGAACCAGAAAATTCGGACGGTGGTTCCAGACCGGGAATTGTTCTTTTATTATCAGGAGATGGTTAAGAAGGACTATAAAGGATTCCCTGAATTAGAACGAGCCTTTGGTTTTCTTGTGGTAAACCGGTTGGCATTTTCCGGAATATGGAATGCCAATCCAACTTCCAACCTGTTGCAGAGATGGAATCCGAAGGTCTTAGAAGAAAGGATTTGGAATATCTGGGAGAAGCGGGAACAGATCACATTGTTAAATGAAGACGCACTGAAAGTGATTGAGGAATATTACTGGGATGAAACTTGTACCCTATTTATAGATCCGCCATATTATGTTGCCTGGGACAAAAAACTATATCATCATTGTTACCAGGAAGAAGAACATCAAAAGCTTGCAGATTTACTAAACACCCTGGTTTCCGGAATGCCGGCCCATGCTGATATCCTTGTGACTTATGATAATCATCCATTCATAGCGAAACTGTATCAAGAAGCAGGTGTTGCGAATGTGGAAACAATTTCAAGAAACTATTCGATAGCGAGGTGAGAACGATGTTCGAAAAAGGAAAGAAATATAAAATTATGGAGAAAACAGAAATCTTCTTGGAAGAAGAAGCAATATCCATTGAAAAAGATAGCGTATTACGATGCGAGAAAGCGGGGCAGCAGCCTGTACTTATGGACATAGAACGAAATAGGATTTTGCCAAGTCAGGCAGCCGTACATCTGCAGAATTTACTGTATTTGGGATGAGGTGTAATCATATTGAAAAAAGGCAATGTATATACAAAAGAAGAATTGGAAGAAAAGCTAGAGCCAATTGCCAGCAGACTTCCGAAAGAAGAATGTCCAAAAGGGCAGGATATCGTGCAAGTAACGCTTCCCTGGTTGGATGATGCCAATGATTGTATCGAAGTGTATCTGGTTCGAAAAGAGGATGGAACCATTGATTTGGAATATGATTAGAAGATAAGAAAAGACATCGCTAAGAGGCGGTGTTTTTTCATGCCCCAAAATCAAAGGTGCGACAGGATGAGATATACTTATCATAATGAATTAAAAAATAAAGGAGGGACAATAACTTGACATTAGTAAAGGGGATGCACAGAATAATTAACGAATTAACGCAGGATATCATTGAAATTTATAATATTACAATCCCTATTTCTAATATAGATGATGTAGTAAAAAGCATAGGTGGAGTAGTGCGTAAAAATAAAGGTTTAAGTAAATACTCAAATGGGTATATCAGAAAAGTAGACGATGGATTCGAGATTATTGTTTCGGAACAGCAACCAGAAAAACGAAGAAATTTTACTATTGCACATGAGTTAGGACATTTATTTTTACATATGGGCTATGCAATTGATCCTGATAAATGGGAAAAACAAGAATATACGTACTATAGAGAAGATAATCCTAATGAAGAATATGAGGCAAATGAATTTGCAGCAGCATTGTTAATGCCTCAAAAAGAATATAAAAAAGTAATGGATAAGTATACAGATGGAAATTTATTGGATACTTCAAAAATAGCAGATGAATTTAATGTATCCGTAAATGCTGCTGCGAATAGGGGAAAATGGCTAGGATATTTACAATAATAGCGTAATTTCTTGCAATGAATTAACAGAATGAAGTAGTGAAGGCGTTATTAGACAGGATAAAAGATTTCCAATAAATATATAAAACTCATGCTCAAAAATCAAAGATGCGACAGAATGAGATATACTTACAATAATCCAAAAAGAGAATATTATGGAATTACACTAAATACCGGAGAAGTTGTGTATTGTTTTTCTTACTAAAAATATTATGGAGGAAAGTTATGGTTTGGTTATTTTTGGCATATATAATAGGCTTTTTACTTGTAGCATGCTCCAAACGTTTAAAATGGAATTTAGATACTTTCATGGATTGTAATACCGGAGGCATCATATGCACAGCTGCTGTAATTTTAATTGTATTTTTTACAAATGGTATTAAGGCCGACTATAAGAACGATATAGAATGTTATCAGATAAAAGAAATATCTGATAATACCTATTATATAGAAGATAGGAAGCGAGATGAAATTTTGGTATTTCCGGAAAGAGGTGCAAAATGGAAAACCATTTCAAGAAAAACCGTTAAATTTCAGCCTACAGAAGGACCAGCTGCTGTTCAAATGAAAATTAGAAAAATAAAAGAACCAAGTAATGCAGAAACATGGCTGCTCTTTAAGTCTTCCTATGGCATGGAAAAGAAAATTATAGAATCCTGTACCATATATATTCCAGAATAGAGATGGAATGTAAAGATAAATTTATGTCAAGAAAAGGAGTGCAAGATTATTTTGTTTAGAAAGCCGAAAGAGGTTCTACAAATCAATTTTTTATTAGAAAAAGCTGTTCTCGGATTTGCAATAGGAGATGCCGTAGGAGTTCCGTATGAATTTAAAAAGAGAGATACATTTTGCTGTATGGATATGCGGAAGAGTCGATGGAACGACGCACATTTTATTCTCCCTCTTGGGGCATGGAGTGACGATACTTCTTTAATGTTATGCGTTTTGGATGCATTATCGAAAGGGATAGAAGAAGATGAAGTATATAAAAAGTGGAAAAAAATGCAATTGCTTGGGCTTATTTTGGAAAGTTTACGAATCACATATACCTAATCCCTTATGATATCGGAGTCACATGCAGACGTGGAATTAATTGTATGATGTTTTGTAAGGAAAATAGGAAAGCGAACAATATTCGATTCAATGGAAATGGCGGATTAATGCGGATGTTGCCATTGGCATTTCTAGAATATAAAAGCGATGAAGAACTATTGAACAAAATTCAGTTGTTCAATCATTGTAGCCACAATCATATCATTTCTCATATTGGATGTTTGATATATGTGAAATTTTTAAAATGCTTATATGAAGACAAAGGGCAGTCATTCCAAGATGTGCTGCGGAATGTTGTAGAGAGTATTTTGGAAGCATACAAGATTCCAGAATATGTGCGAATTTGGAATCTCTCATTATTGGATTGCAGTCGTGAAGAGATTAAGAGTAGTGGGTATGTGGTAGATACGTTAGAGGCTGCAATCTGGTGCGTTTCGCAAAGTCAAAATTTCGAAGAGGCTATTTTAAAAGCTGTGAATTTAGGTGATGATACTTGCAGAGTTTACTAATTATGGAATAAAATTTTGTTGGATTTGCAATTCTTATTATAGCAGTTATAGTTCTTGTTTTGGAAGAAATAATTAGTTAAACAGGAGTGAATTTTATTATGAAAACAATTCATGGAAAGAACATACAAACAGGTGAGACTGTTCAATTGGATAGAAAAAGTCTGCCTGGTGGTGGACATATGCTGATGATTGGTCAGACAGGTATGGGAATTTATTCTCGTCATCACGGAATACCAGGTCTACATCATTGAGGAAAAGAATGGATCGAAACTGTATTCTTTTGATCTGGATGCAGATGAGTTTATTCGTGATGTTATGGATGACCTGGAAAGTGACTATGAGAAATGGTGTGCTTTCAGCACGGAAGAGGAACCGGAAGCGTTGATTAGTTATCGGTGGAAACTGGATTGTTTGATGAAGGAACTGAAAGAGAACTTATCGATGAAGAACAGATAAACATTATATTAAATTTTGAAGTTTTTTTCAATTAATGATACTTTGTAGAATGAAGGAGAAATATAATGGAGAATAAAAACGGTATTAAAAATTTTTTACTAGAAAAAGAAAAAGAAACAACCAAAAAAATACGTAAAGAGGTTGGTACTATAGCTGGAGTAATATTTTCAATCGTAACGATACTGGCTATCGCTTTTTGCTTTATGGTCGATGGAGGACTAGACCAATATGATGTGCTTATTTGTGGATTTATAGCATGTGCTTTCTTAATGATATGGCTGCTAGTGACATTCAGTGATAGTTACAGTTCTCATATGGTTATCAAAGGATTAAAGGAAGGCGATTTTACATTTACATTTGAAACAGCTATTAAAATCATGAAAAAGAACGGGGGAATTCCGGTTATCGAAACAAAGGAAGGTAATCTATATGAGTTGCCGGAGACAGAAGAAGTTGCAATCGGTGACAAGTTATTGGTTGCTACTATAAAAGACGAGAAAAGAGTTTATACAGAGAAAGAATATGCATTTACAGAGTTGAAATAAATACTGCCGCTGTGTAAACGTAGTGATAGATTAGAGAAAGGAAAAAAGATGAAAGAATTTTTGGACATCACAGCAGAACTTGTAGGAAACATCCAGAAAGTGCAGTCCTCTCTGATGATTGCACAACATGAAGGAATTGTCATTCAGAAGATTGAGGTTTCCGAAGAGGAGAAGCAGGAGTTACAGAAAGCGCTTGGAATCATAAAGGGAGTCCGGGAGAGAGTGATGGAGGAATTAAAATGGAACGGTTCACAGAAAAAATAACAAACAAAGAGACCGGGCAGGTGCTTGCGTATCGGTGCCTGGTGGCAAAGCGATTCAGGCAGCGAAGAAATTGGGAGAATTAGAGGATTTGGAGGAGAAGGGGTTATTACTGGTGTTACCGTGTAAACCTGGTGAGCCGGTATACCAGATCATTACGCAGAGAGATAATTTCGATGACCGAGAGCATAAAATTGTTTCGGCGCGTAAATTGAAGTTGAACAAAAAAGTTAGCATGAAAAGGAAGACCAAAATGAGTAGGAAAGAAAATAAAAAACCTATGTATCCAACATTAATGAAGAATTCTCCATTGATTGTTACAGACCTTTATGGAGGAACAACCATTGAAACACTAGAAAAGGCAGGATATGAAGTCAAAAAATATAGTTTGGATGATATTTTACAGCATGGTAATTTTAACCCAGATATGGAACATTTGGAGAGAGAAGAAAACTCATAAGAAAAACATGTTTTCAATGTGGGCAGAAATATGATGCAGCAAGATCGGAGCAATACAGAGGTGGAATCAGGAAATGTTAGAGAAGCGGATTTTGGACATTTGGGAGAAGAGAGGACAGGATTGTTATCCAAGCAGTCTCTTTTTCTTGCTAAAAAGGAGACTGGCTTAACAAGTAAGCGCTAAATATTCCTGCGGATTTGACGGTTACTTTCTTGCACAAAAATTTTGCTCTTCTTATTAGAATGATACTATGGATTTAGTGTGGCAGTCTCTTATTCAAGGAGAAATCGATATGACATTTTCTGAACTATTAGATTTGTGGTTTGTTGAAAAATCCATAGAAGTGCGAAATAGTACAAAATGGAACTATGAATCACATAGTCCTGATTCATGGAAACCAGTTTGAGAAGCATCTTGGGTTCTGTGGATAAAACTGCGGAAACTCAAGAAAAATAAAAAGTGCTTGCAATCGGGAATGAATTATGGTAGTATAATCCAGTTTGATTTGGTTAGAATTGGAAACGCACATCCTCCGGATGATAACGAACAACACAAAGAATCAAAAGTGTTTACGCTATTATAAGGAGGATTTTTTATGCCAAAAAACAAATTTGAAGATGTGATTTTTACTGCCATTATGGCTATTGTCATGGTGTATGGAATGATTGTATACAATGTTGCGCTGAATACCGGCGGAACTGTAAGTGATTTTACATTCCTTGCCGCTACTCATGAGCTGGTATTTATGGCTCCAATCGCTTTTGTGCTGGAGTTTTTTGTTGTCAGCAAGCTGGCTGGCATGTTGGCATTTAAAGTCATGAAGCCAACAGACAGACCGCAGTTTATTACTTATGCAATTTCTATCTGCATCTGCTGTATTATGTGCCCGGTCATGAGTCTGATTGCTACTATATTATTTAAGGAGCCCTCTTTTGGAACATGGATCCGTACCTGGGTTATGAATTTTCCAATGGCAATCTGTTATCAGATGTTTTATTGTGGACCATTTGTGAGGTTAATCTTCCGCCTGATTTTCCGTCGCGGGGAGGAGAAATGATAAGAAGATGATGGAACTATATGAGACATAATCCTTATGATAAGGTACTCTCTATTTGACGTTTACTGTGAAAATAGAGAGGGATTCCCTATTAAGGGCATTTTAAGAGTTACTGTTCAGAGGTTAACTGGACTTAAGAAAACCGATGGTGTAGACTGATAACAGTCAAAGCCATCGATTTTCTTTATCCAAATATCTTGGACACTCTGTCAAATATATTT
>ULZI01017205.1_pt1 | contig 13301 bp, 9 predicted proteins | sample 1962991 | NCBI WGS metagenome assembly ULZI01 (sample SAMEA4835886, study PRJEB28245) | human gut metagenome | biome: gut microbiome; material: fecal sample | place: Denmark | collected 2008 | reverse complement strand
GAAATTAACAAATGTTAATCCCCCAAGAATTACAACTGAGCCAATTTTATTATATGATAGCAGAAAGACAATTAATCTCTCATTTGTATCAAAATAAAGAGAATGGACAATGGGTGATACAGTCAAATGATGAGCACCAAAAAGGAGTAGCAAAAATAGCTGCCTCTTTTGCCAAAAGGTTTGAACTCCCTTCTTGGGGATATGCACTTGGTCTGCTTCATGACAAAGGTAAAGAACGTGCAGCGTTCCAACAATACATACGTAAAGTAAACGGTTTGTCCACGGATGATAAAAAGCATTATAATGATCACGCTCATGCTTTTGTGGGTGGAATACTGGCAAAGGATTTCATGGGGAAAGATGTTCTCAATCTTCTTGCCAATCAAATAATTTCCCACCATACAGGACTGTATGATTATGTGGAAGCAGAAAATATCTTGCAGGAAAAACCGTTGCCTGAAGAAATAGACAAGGATAATATAAATATAGATATACCCTTCTTGTATAAAGAATTTCTTGAATCACCTTTTTCTAAATTTAAGGTAGACCGGAAACACTTTCATCACCTGTCTCGTATGCTTTTTTCTTGTCTTGTCGATGCTGACCGACTCGACACGGAGCAATTTATGAATCTAGAGTCATGGCAGAAAAGGAAGTGCTCGTCTACGGTTGTCGATTTGTTACCGAAATTGGAAGCGCATTTGCAAAAATTGCAGTTGGATGCAGTTGATACGGAAGTAAATCGTATTCGTAGGAAAGTACAAGAACAATGCAGCAAAACATCTTTAGGTGAAAAAGGTTTCTACAGCCTTACGGTACCAACGGGAGGCGGCAAGACGCTTTCGTCTTTGTTATGGGCCATGAAGCATGCTGCAAATCATGCCATGAATCGTATCATCATTGCCATTCCATATACTAGCATCATTGTACAGACGGCAGGTCTCCTGAAGAAAATCTTCGGTGAAGAGAATGTATTGGAACATCACAGTAACTTCAATCCGGATGATATTAAAAATGAGGAAGTACGCGAAAAAGCGAAGCTGGCCACTGAAAATTGGGATTATCCCATTATTGTCACTACCAACGTGCAACTTTTTGAATCTATGTTTAGCAATAGACCGTCCGAATGCCGTAAGTTGCACAATATCGTGAATTCAGTTATTATCTTAGACGAGGTTCAGACATTGCCGACCGACTTTTTGCAACCGATAGTCGATGCGATGAAGGCATATCAAAAAATGTTTGGAGTATCTATATTGTTTACAACAGCGAGTCAGCCGGTGCTTAGCGGTTTGATAGAAGGCGCAAATCCTAAAGTCGGATTTAAGGGAATAGAACATATCATGGAAATTATTCCGACTGAATTTGCGTTACATGACAAGCTCCGTCGTGTGAAATTGGAAATAGATAACACGGGGAAAACATATGATGAAATAGCGGCAAAGGTGTCTGAACATGATAAGGTACTCTGTATTGTGAACACCCGTAAGGATGCCAAGGAATTGTATAATCGCTTGCCTGACGAAGGAGTGAAAATTCATTTATCAAGAATGATGTGCCCTGCCCATATTAGTGAAACGATATGTAAGATAAAAGCTTTGTTAAAGGATGAAGCACATCCAATTGTAAGAGTAATAGCAACCCAACTCGTAGAAGCGGGTGTAGATATAGATTTTCCAGTTGTATTTCGTCAAGAGGCAGGACTTGATTCTGTATTGCAAGCGGCGGGAAGATGTAACCGTGAAGGGAAAAATAGGATTGGTCACACATTTGTATTCAGCCTTTCTGCAGAGAAGCGCATACTCTTTGGTTCAATGGCAGCAGCCAACAATGCACGACTGAACTTACCTACTGATAGCGATTGGTTTGCTCCTTCCACAATGGAAAAGTATTTTCAACAGCTTTATTTCAGGAAGGATACGTTTGATAAAAAGGATATGAAACATTATCTTTATAAACTTGACGAGTTATGTTTTGAAACAGCCTCAAAAGAGTTTAGGCTGATTGATGATGATGGTATGAATGTCATAGTGAATTGGGAAAACAGTATGGGACTTGTGGAGAATTTGAAAAAGTCGGGTTGTACATATTCATTAATGAAACAACTGGCCAAGTTTACTGTAGGTGTTCATCGCTCGAATTTCAGTCAATTGATTAAATATGGTGCTGTTGAAGAAATATTGGAAGGTATATATGTGTTGGCCGACAGGGCGCAGTATGATAATGCTATAGGGCTTAAACTTGAAAACCATTGGATGGAAGAGATATTAATGATATAAAGACAAGACGGAATCGGAAGATTTATAGCAAAATAACGAAAGTAATGAATAATATGGAATATACAGATAAAGAATATTGTTTGGAGATATGGGGTGACTGGGCTTGTTTTACTCGCCCGGAACTGAAAGTAGAACGAGTGAGCTACGATGTCATTACACCATCGGCAGCACGTGCTGTCTTTGAGGCTATACTTTTCAAACGCTATGCCATGCGTTGGCAGGTGACGAAGATTGAAGTGCTTAATCCCATTAAGTGGACTACCATCAGGCGAAATGAAGTGGGAGCAGTGGTAAATTCCAGTATGAAACCAATTTATATAGACGATGGAAAGACACGCCAACAGAAGAACTCTTTGCTTTTGCAAGATGTGCGTTATCGCATTTATGCCAAATTGATATTTATCCCAGTAAAAGATCGTCCGAAGGAGGCTTTTGCCAAACATCAGCCAAGTAATGATGAGAATCCCATGAAGTATTATCAGATGTTTGAACGCAGAGCATTGCAAGGGCAATGCTTTACGCAGCCTTATTTGGGTTGCCGCGAATTTGCCGCAAATTGGAAATACATTGATAATACGGATTATCTTGAGCCGCCTTTGTTTGAAGACAGAGATTTGGGCATTATGCTTTATGATATGGATTTTGAGGGGAATGCCCAGAAACCGGATGCCATGTTTTATCGTGCTAGAATGAAACAAGGTGTGATTGTTGTACCAAGTAAAGATAGTGAGGAGGTACTGAGATGATATTGAAGGCATTGTATGATTATTACCATCGAAGTGGGGATAATGTAGCTCCTTTGGGGCTGGAATACAAAGAGATTGGTTTTATAATTGTTATTGATAAAGATGGAAATCTGTGTAGAATAGAGGATAATCCTGTTAAGAAACTTGTAGCTAAAACCAATGGTCGTACAGGCACAAAAAGTTTGCCTAATCATTTATGGGATAATTTTTCTTATGTTTTAGGCATTAGTAATGCTACTATACATATAAATGACGAGGGATTAAAGCCTGAAAAGGAAGCTGAGTATAAAAAAGAAATTGCCAAGAATGTTAGAAACCATTCGGCATTTCTTGAATACATCAATGACTTATGTTCTCAATATCCCTATGATGAGGATTTAAAAGCTGTTGCAAACTTCTATATTGGTAACAAGGACGTATTGTCATTGCTCCAAAAGGCCGATAACTGGGATAATATAAAGAAGAATTTCACTAAAAACATATCTTTTCTCATTCAAGGAGAAACACAGATAATAGCTGAGAAAGAATCAGTTTTATCTTATTATAAAACTGATGAGGGCAAAACTGATTTCAGCAGAATCTGTGTGTGTTTAGTTACGGGTGAAAAATGTCAACCAGTTAAAACTTTTACAAAAATCCAATTAGGGAAATTCAGTGATACAAAATTGGTGTCTTTTCAAAAGAATCAAGGATATGATTCCTACGGAAAAGAGCAAGGAAATAATGCGCCGATGTCTAAGTCGGCGGAATTTGCAATTGCTGCTGCTTTAAAAAAACTGATTGATTATAACTCTCATAATAAATTTACTGTCGGCTTAAGGACTTATGCATTTTGGGCTTCAAGGAAAAACGAAGTAAATATGCAAATAGAAGAGAGTGTGTATTCTTTATTTGGGTGGGAAGAAAAGGATAACCCTGATAGCAAACTTGAAAATATTACCCAAATATTCAAATCAATATATAATGGAAATAAGCCTATTCAAACTGATGATAAATTTTATATTCTCGGAATGTTTGCCGCTAACAAGGCAAGAATAGCGATATCGTATTGGAATGAGACTACAGTAAAGGAATTTGCCGGTAAACTTCTCTTGCATTTTGAAGATATGGAAATCATAACGAGTGGAGATAAAAGACCTAATTATTGTAGTCTATACGCAATACTCAAGGCTGTTAGTTTGAAAGAGAACATAAAAGAAAATTGCCCTCCTAGTCTTCCTGATGCCGTGGTGAAAAGCATCTTTCAAGGATTACCATATCCGGTTTCTTTGTTTCAAGCTTGCGTTTGCCGCATACGTGCAAAACAATCCGTTAACATTGTGCATGCTGCCATCATCAAGGCTTATCTTAACCGACTGAATGATAATAACAACAATAAAAAACTCGATATTATGTTAGATAAAGACAATCAAAATCAAGGGTATCTTTGCGGACGGTTATTTGCGGTAATGGAAAATCTCCAGTATGCCGCAAATAAGCAAGATACTATTCGTTCAAGTTATTTGAATGCAGCTTCATCTACCCCATCAGCTGTATTTCCAACCATTCTTAAACTATCAAATAGTCATTATAGCAAATTAGCAAAAGACAAAAAAGGACTTGCTAATTTCTTTGATGATCAAAAGAAAGAAATTATAGCATTAATCCAAGATTTTCCAAATACATTGAATTTGAGTGATCAAGGACGTTTTTTTCTTGGCTATTATCATCAGAAATGCCACAGAGATAATAAAGAAGCAGAAGAGTAATAACAATATAAAAAAGAAAATAACTATGTCAGAAATTAGAAACAGAATAGATTTCGTTTACATCTTTGATGTACAAGACGGTAACCCAAATGGTGACCCCGATGCAGGCAATCTCCCCCGTGTGGATGCTGAAACTGGTATGGGACTTGTTACAGATGTTTGCCTTAAGCGCAAGGTGCGTAATTATGTGCAAATAGCTAAATCAGGACAACTTGGTAACGATATTCTTGTTAAGTCTAAGGAAATTTCAGGCGAAGAAGTCTTTATTAATGGAGAAATCCGTAAGACATATGAAGATCTCAGTATAAAGCTTGAGAAAGGAAAAGCTCCTGCTGATAAAGTGTCTGCTGGTAGAACTGCTATGTGCAAACGATTCTTTGATGTGAGAACCTTTGGCGCAGTTCTATCAACGGGCCCTAATGCAGGACAAGTAAGAGGAGCTGTTCAGATGACTTTTGCCCGTTCAAAAGATATGATTGTTTCAGAAGAACATGCACTAACGGTGTGCGCAGCCCGCGATGAAGAAAAGCCTTATGAGTTGCAAGTAGGAATACAAGGTCGCAAGGCTACCGTACCTTACGGCCTCTACATCTGCCATGGTTTCATCTCTGCCAACTTGGCACGACAAACCGGATTCTCAGAAGAAGACCTTGCATTATTTTTTGAAGCATTGAAGAATATGTTCGATGTGGACCGTTCGGCAGCACGCGGATTGATGAGTGCACAAAAGCTGATTGTTTTCAAGCATGATTCCGTATTAGGCAATGCTCCTGCCAACAAACTGTTTGACTTGGTTAAGGTGGAGAAGATCTGTGACGGAGCACCGCGTTCATTCAGCGACTATTCGGTCATTATAGACAAGGAGAATGTTCCATCAAATGTTACTGTTGAAGAGCTGATATAAGTAAAAGGTATATGTATAGCGAAGACGATATGCTCATGTTGTCGGGGATTCAGCACTTTAGGTTCTGTCCTCGGCAATGGGCTTTAATACATATCGAACAGCAATGGAATGATAATCGTCTTACCATTGAAGGACAGATCCTGCACAAGCATGTAGATGATCCGTTTTATAGGCAGAAGTGTGGTGACCAAATAACATTACGCGCAGTGAATATTGCTTCGTATGAACTGGGTCTTTATGGCATTTCAGATGCTATAGAACTGCTTCCGTCTTTATCTTTTGAAGACACAATTCAGCATCCGAAGTATCCGGGGCAATGGAAACCGGTGGTTGTGGAGTATAAACATGGCAAACCAAAAAGGAATGAAGTGGATGAAGTGCAGTTGGCAGCACAGACAATGTGTCTTGAGGAAATGTACGCTATCCATATACCATACGGTGTGTTCTTTTATGGAGAACTTCGCCATCGGGTGAATGTGGATATAACTGATGAATTGCGAAACATTGTCAAGCAATGTACTCAAGATATGCACGAGGTATTCGCCAAAGCGGTTATTCCGAAGGCGGAGTATGGCAAGCATTGTGATAAATGTTCCCTCAAAGATATTTGTATGCCAACGATGGTAAAGAATTGTACTACGGTGGATACATACCTTAATAAAAATTTATATGAATGAGAAAATTGTTGAATACTTTGTATGTGACGACACCGGAAGCGTATCTTAGTAAGGATGGGCTGAATGTTGTAGTGTCGGTCAAACAAGAGGAAGTGTTTCGTATTCCTGCTATTAACATAGAAGGCATTGTGACGTTCGGATATATGGGCGCAAGTCCCGGTGTGATGAAATTGTGCACTGACAATGGCATATCACTTACATTCCTTTCTCCTCATGGCAGATTTATCAGCAGGGTACAGGGCACGACGAAAGGGAATGTACTGTTGCGTAAAAAACAGTATCAATTGTCGGACGATGAATCTTGGTCGTTACATGCGGCACGGCTGATGATTGGCGGTAAGATTCAAAACTATCGTAATATATTGAGGAGATATATTCGTGATTATGGGGAGAATGAAGATGTCAATCAAGCAGTACAAGTGTTGGAGCATGCCAAGCGTGAAGCTTTGACAGCTCAAGATAAGACGACCCTAATAGGGTATGAAGGCATGGCTTCAAATGCTTATTTTGAAGTGTTGCCTATTTTGATACTTAATCAGAAAGCTGATTTTCCATTTCATGGTCGTAATCGCCGTCCTCCTAAGGATGCAGTGAATGCCATGTTGTCATTTGCTTATACTTTGATAGCAAATGAAATATCTGCAGCACTCGAGACTGTAGGTCTTGATCCCTATGTAGGATTTCTCCATACACTTCGTCCGGGGCGTACGTCCTTAGCATTGGATATGATGGAAGAATTTCGTGCCTATCTTGGTGATCGTTTTGTCTTGTCATTGATTAATAAAAGACAGATCACATCCAAGGATTTTTTGTTTCAAGGTGATAATGGGGTTGTTATGACAGATAAAGGGAAAAAGATTTTTATTTCTGCATGGCAGGCTAAGAAAAGAGAGGTGATAATCCATCCTTATCTTAATGAAAAAATTGAGATAGGACTTCTGCCTTATGCACAAGCTATGTTGATGGCAAGATATATTAGGCAAGATATTGATAATTATCCGGTATTTCTAATAAAATGATTTACGAGTATGTATATTCTTGTAACTTATGATGTGGATACTACGAGCAAGGAAGGAGCTCGCCGTTTACGGTGTGTGGCTAAGGCTTGCATAGATTATGGACAGAGGGTACAGAATTCTGTCTTTGAATGTGAGGTGACAGAAGCACAATATTGTCTCTTGAGAGGAAGAATCAAAGATATCATTGATATGTCTCGTGATAGTGTTAGATTCTATATTCTTAGTAAAAATGAGAATAGAAGGGTGGAAGTGATAGGTGTCGAAACTGCTTATAAAGTTAATAATGCTTTTATTGTATAATGTGTGCGAATGTGGAGTGTTGCAAAAAAAGTAGTATCTTCGCAACTCTTAATAATCAGCAGATTGGCTTGTTTATAAGGCGAATGCCGTTATTCAATTGAAATAAAAATGAGAATTCGCATATTAGTAGGGTTAATTTATTGATTTATAATATACAACTCTGTATACAGTCACACCTCATGTAGGTGTGTGGATTGAAACTGATGCTACATCCACCATGAGCATGGTATTTATGGTCACACCTCATGTAGGTGTGTGGATTGAAACTAATGTGCAAGCTACGCCAGTAGGACCATTGAACTTACGCTACAGACGCTACTTTCAATCTTCCTCTTTTAAAAAAGAAACAAACTCGGGGGTGAGTTTCGTTCCTTCGGCAGCAAGGTCATCGTATGTATAGGAAAAGGGTTCACCGGTGGCTTTATCATACCAGCGACGATGCCGGACATGAAGATAGACAGGTTTACCACGCAGAGAAAACTCCTGAATTACTTTTTCATCTATAAAACCACTGGAAATGACAGTACCGCTCTTGTAATCAAAACGTTCCATATAATTCTTCTCATCAAGCCAAACTTCGATTTTTGAAGAATCGTCATGCCAACCGGATATATCGAAATATTCCATTAAAACTTCAGAGAAGATTATCCGAAGTAACTTATGCAGACTACGATTGGGATTCATTGGATTGGTTTGTTTAATTTAAATGCAAAAATAATGTTATTTGGATAATCTACACGGATCACCCACAGGATTTTCGGATTAATCCCTAATCAGGGAGCTGTCCGAAAATTCCGTTCTTCCTTTCATTAGCTGCTGAAATATCATGTTGGTGGGGATTCCGATAATGAATGGACATCCCGTGTTGTCTTTTCAGTCTCCTTTCATCTGTATGACTTTTTTTGATAGCGCAAATGCTGAAGGCTGATTTGGAGAAACTTGGCAAACGCCGCTGAAACGAGGATGAGGGGATGTCCTGTCATTCTTAACCGATTGATTATCTGGACGCTTTAATTAAAATGTAAGGATGAACGGGAACAAAGATGGTCGGAAAAGAAGGGATGACCGGCTTAGTGAGGGGATGATTCTATCTACCCCTACATGAAAAAGATACCGAGCTTTTTTAAAAAGGTGCTGAAGTTTTCTGAAAACACAACGACCTTTTTTAAAAACATCAAGGTCTTTTTGCAGCACTCAGCGTGAGCTGTATATTTTTAAATGTGTACGTAGGCACGCATCGGTCAATACATACGGTGGCATAAGCCCACACGTATATACGCATCGGGCTACACGTACGTATGCATGAGCCTATACGTATATATGTCATTGTGTCAGGCTCCGTCATATTCTGAGCCGGGATTGGATTAGTTTGTCTTCCCTCTTGACAAAGGCTTTTTTATGTTGTATATTTGTAGTTCGTCAAATCTAAAAAAAGTGCTTATGAATGTATTCGCCACTCTCAAAACAGTCTTCTTCGGAAGCAAATTCCTGTCCGGCCCTGTTCCCTCCGACGGAACGCCGCGCCGTAACCTCGTATCCGCCCTCAACGGACTGATGCCGCTTTGTCGGACCATGCCCGGTGTACATCTGGCTGTAGATATCCGCGAAGGCCGGGTGGCTCTGGTGCTGGACTGGACTCCGCGCACCGACGGAAATGCGCTGGCGGGCAGTTACCACTACATCGTTTCCGATGAAGATGGAGTGAAAGAAGTGGACAAGTCACAGGTTCTTCTTGCTGAAAACGGCGAGGGAAATTTGTTGGAAAGCAGAGACGGTTTTTCCGGATGTCTGGCTGCCTTAACGGAAGAAACAGAGGAGGAGTCTGTACAATTGGAAAGTGTTCGGGAGGTTATGAATCCCATACACTCGAAAGACATTAAAAAGGAAGCCCAACCGATATCTTTGGAAGACTCCCGAAAGGAAGTCGGACTGAAATCCTCGAAAGATACTGAAAAGGAAGCCGCGCCAATATCTCCGGAAGAAACTGTTGGGAAGGCGAAATCACGTTCCTTGATGCAGGAAGTGACCGCTTTCCTTACCTCCCGCTACCGCTTCCGATTCAACGTGCTGACTGAGGAGACCGAGGTGGCGGGCGTGGAAAACGGCATTTCCGATGACCACTTGCGCTACGCCAAGGTAGAGGAACGCTGGATGAACTCGCTCAGTCTGGAGGCCATCGAAGCGGGCATAGACTGCTGGGACAGAGACATCCAACGCTTTGTGCGCTCGCGCCGCATCAGCGAATACCATCCCTTTACCGCCTACTTTGAGCGGCTTCCCGAATGGGACGGCACTGACCGGGTGTCGGCACTCGCCCGCAGGGTGTCCGATGATCCGGTATGGGTAAACGGTTTCCACCGCTGGATGCTGGGACTCTCCGCCCAATGGATGCAGTTCCGGCCGGATACCAACCGCGCCAACAGCGTGGCACCCCTACTGGTGAGCAGTCGTCAGGGACTGGGGAAAAGTACGTTCTGCCGCCTGCTGATACCCGATGCGCTGAAAGCCTACTATACAGAGAGTTACGACCTCGGCTCCCCGGCATCCGCCGAAGCCAGGTTAGCCGCCTACGGCCTGATCAACCTGGATGAATTCGACAAGTTGGGTGTATCCAAAATGCCCCTTCTAAAGAACTTGATGCAGGCTTCCGCACTGAATATCCGCAAGGCCTACAAACGCAGTGCTTCGGCACTTCCCCGCATCGCCTCGTTCATCGGCACCAGCAACCGGGAAGATTTGTTGGTGGACCGTACCGGCTCGCGCCGTTTCCTCTGTGTCAGTCTGGAGCACGCCATAGACTGCACCACCTCCGTAGAGCATGAGCAACTGTACGCCCAACTCAAGGCGGAGCTTCTGTCCGGCGAACGAAGCTGGTTTAACAAGGAAGAGGAACAAACCATACAGCGTCATAACGCCCTGTTCTACAAGCATGTACCCGAAGAGGAGGTGTTCCGCCTCTGCTTCCGCTTTGCCACCCAAGCGGACCATCCGCAGGAAGTGCTGACCCTTTCCGCCACCCAGTTGTTCGAGCGGATGAAGTCCGCCCATCCCTCGGCCATGAGGGGTATGACGGCATACAGCCTGAGCCGCATTCTACCCCAGTTGGGCGAGCGGGTGCATACCGCCAAGGGGAATGTGTATCGGGTGGTGGAATGCTAGGCATACGCCTTTCTTCTTATTCAGATGGCCCCATTTCCACATATCTTTTCAAAGCGAATTAAACTTTTATCTCATAGACTGTTATATAATAAACAAATAAATATTATCTTTGTCAGTCAATAACAAGCGTTTACCAGATTATAAACAAAATAAATGAAAAGGAATAAAATAAACTGGAGAGTTCCTAAAGGAATGGAAATCACAGATTTAGATAGAAAGGTTCTTTATTATCAGGATAGAGGACATTTGGTTCCCACAAGAGAACTGATCAAAACGCCTGAGCAAATAGAAGGCATACGCCGAAGCGGAATCATTAATACCGGAGTTCTAGATTTAGTAGAAAAAGAAATTCATGCCGGTATGAGCACTCTCGAAATTGATAAGTTGGTGTATGATTACACCATATCACACGGTGGTATTCCCGCTACATTAGGTTATGAAGGTTTTCCCAAAAGCTGTTGTACCTCTATTAATGAAGTGGTATGTCATGGCATTCCTAATGAATTTGATATTTTGGAAGAAGGGGATATTATAAATGTGGACTGCACCACTATTTTGGATGGTTATTATGCCGATGCCTCACGTATGTTTATTATTGGAAAGACTACTCCTAAAAAAGAAAAATTAGTGCAAGTGGCCAGAGAGTGCTTGGAAATCGGCATGGAAGCAGCCAAACCTTTTGGATTTATAGGCGATATAGGTCATGCGATAGAGAAACATGCCAAAAAAAATGGCTTTTCTGTTGTGCGTGACCTCTGCGGACATGGTGTAGGAGTGGAATTCCACGAAGAGCCTGACGTAGAGCACTTTGGGAAAAAGGGGACAGGCATGTTATTAGTACCGGGCATGGTCTTTACTATCGAACCTATGATTAATGCCGGGACTTGGGAAGTATTTATAGATGAAGAAGATGGATGGACAGTAGTTACGGAAGACGAACTTCCTTCTGCACAATGGGAACATACATTTCTTATGACGGAAAACGGACTTGAAATCCTTACACATTAATATATATATAATAAGGTATAGATTATGGATACAATTATATTAGGTATAGAATCTTCTTGCGACGACACTTCTGCTGCTGTAATCAGAAATGGCGTCTTGTTGTCGAATGTAGTGTCCAGCCAAGCTGTTCATGAAGCATATGGAGGTGTCGTGCCGGAATTGGCATCAAGAGCACATCAGCAAAATATTGTACCTGTAGTACATGAAGCCTTGAAAAGGGCAGGAGTTACTAAAGAAGAATTGAGTGCAGTAGCTTTTACGCGCGGGCCTGGATTAATGGGATCTTTATTGGTAGGTGTCTCTTTTGCCAAAGGGTTTGCTCGCTCTTTAAATATTCCCATGATTGACGTTAATCATCTGCAAGCTCATGTGTTAGCTCATTTCATTAAAGAAACAGAAGAAGATACAAATCAACCTAAGTTTCCATTTTTATGTCTTCTGGTATCGGGTGGCAATTCACAAATTATTTTGGTAAAAGCCTATAATGACATGGAAGTTTTGGGTCAAACCATTGACGATGCTGCCGGAGAAGCCATTGACAAATGTTCTAAGGTAATGGGATTAGGCTATCCCGGGGGGCCCATCATTGATAAACTGGCCCGCCAAGGAAATCCGAAGGCATTTACATTCAGTAAGCCTCATATTCCTGATTACAATTACAGTTTCAGTGGACTGAAGACCTCTTTTCTCTACTCTTTACGTGACTGGCTGAAAGAAGATCCTAACTTTATTGAGCATCATAAAAATGATTTGGCTGCTTCACTGGAAGCAACTATTGTAGATATTCTGATGGATAAACTGAGAAAAGTAGCCAAAGCGCTCAAGATAAACGAAATAGCTGTAGCCGGAGGAGTATCAGCCAACAACGGTTTGCGTAATTCATTCCATGAACATGCCGCCAAATATGGATGGAACATATATATTCCGAAATTCAGTTACACAACCGACAATGCAGCAATGATTGCCATTACCGGTTATTATAAGTATTTGGACAAAGATTTTTGCACCATTGACAAACCCGCATATTCACGGGTAACAATTTAGTATTTATTTTAAAAGAAATCGAAATGTCAGTAGAAGGTAAATTTTTAAGCAAAGAGATCAGCGAGTTGTTTTGGAAAGAGAACCTGACACTTGCTACCGCCGAGAGCTGCACGGCAGGAAATGTGGCAGCCGCAATTACAGCCGTAGCCGGAACATCACACTTCTTCAAAGGTGGAATTATTGCCTATTCCAACGAAGTAAAAGAGAATTTATTAGGTGTGAGCCATGAAACATTGGAGACTTACGGAGCAGTAAGCGAAGAAACCGTTATCGAAATGGTAAAAGGCGCGATGAAATCGATGAATTCCGACTGCGCAATTGCCACTTCAGGTATTGCCGGCCCAACAGGAGGCACTCCCGACAAGCCGGTTGGCACCATTTGGATTGCTGCCGGATGTAAAGACAAAGTGATTACAC
>ULZI01007538.1_pt1 | contig 14040 bp, 12 predicted proteins | sample 1962991 | NCBI WGS metagenome assembly ULZI01 (sample SAMEA4835886, study PRJEB28245) | human gut metagenome | biome: gut microbiome; material: fecal sample | place: Denmark | collected 2008 | reverse complement strand
TTACAGAATTAGAATTGAAAGAATATGACACAGACTTTTTATATCAAATGACAATCTTCTGTCCTTGCAGATGCAGGGGGGTATGTATCAAAGGAATACAATAACTTCCAAACAGCGTTGTTGAGTGAAATATCCAAATATGCAAAAGCCGTGGATGCGGCAGTTGTAGCCGAGAGCAAGGGGCATTACTTTACAAGTTGCTTCATTGAACGTAACGGTAAATTTGTATACATAAGCCATTCTTCGGATGCGCGGATGGACGGTGTGGTAAAGATAGAACTTGATTCGTTCCTGATACGAACCGCCCGGCACGCAAAGGATTATACTGGTAGTTTCAATCAATATTGCGATATGTCACAGCTACAGTCAATGATTGACAAACTGTTGTCTTAATGTAATGTATAAGAATGTAAGGTGGCTTCACTTCAACGCCACCTCACATTCGTTTCCGTTATCGGCGCAGACCACCAATGTAGCTTTCCTCTTGTACCTCGACCTGATATTCTTCCATGCCCTTCAGCTTTTCGTTTACCTCTTGCAGGTTATCGTCCAGTGTTGTATTGTGGTCGAAGGGAAAGCTGTGTTGCACGGCGAGACCAGCGTTGGTGGCCTGTCCGACATCGAGCGTATCGGTTTCCCTATTATATCCGACATACAAAATATCACCGCTCGGCATCTCGAATACAGGTATTTTCTGCTGTGACAAGACGGCGAATTGCTCTGCCGTCATATCCTTGGCCACCTCTTTCACGTCATCACTGGCACGATTGGTGCCATAACGTGTGATATGGTCTCGCACCTCCTGTTCCGTGTATTTCAGCATGACATCGTAAGTTCCCCCGACACTTCCGTTATACACTACGGCGAAATCTTTGTCCTCTATAAGAAGGTCATCGCCTCGGTTCTGGAGAGGAGAAGCGTATGTATGTTGCTCATCCATGCCGTTTCCGTCGTAATACTCTTTGGCAAGTGCCAGCAGACCTTCGTAATCGCCTTTGTCCTTCAATTCGTCCAGCTGCTTCGTGTCGTCAGCGGTTTGGAGATAGGCTACCGAGGCGTAAAAAATACGTTCCTTGGCAGAGCGTTTGTTGTCTTGCCCTTCAGTAACATTTTGTTCCAACTCCTTCGCAATCTTATCCACCTTTTGGGTTACGATGGACGAAGCCCTTTTCACATCCAGGAGCGTCGTCTTGATGAACTGCGGCGACGCCTTCAGTTCTTCGAGATAGCCTTTCAGGTACGGGCAACTGTCCTCCTTGATATATTTTGTCATGCCGTAGCGTTGCGCCACCAGTGCACTGCCGAGTTCTGCCACCAGTTCTTCGCGGGCATACTCTTTCGAGCCGAAAGAGGCCGGTTGGAATCGGTCGAGCACGCCCTCCGCACCAGTGGAGTGAATCATCTCATGGAACAGTGTCCCGTAGAAAGATTCCCCGTCCTTGAACTGTCTGATTTCGGGCACGACAATCTCGTTTTTCGTGATCGAGTAATACGCATTGTCCTGATACATCGGCTTGATCGGGCAAATCCAAAGGTTATCCTTTATCATCGTATCGACGGGGGCGAAGCTGAAATGTTCGCCTTCTCCGATTTTCGGCAGCGAGCTTTCTTGTTTCAGTTGCTCCCACAACTCCGGCCGTGCTTCCTGCAGGTTGGTTTGCGCGACGTTGAATACCCGGAATACCTGCATTTTGGGATAGACGTTATACTCTTTCTTTTTGTCGTCAGAGAGTCTCTTGTAGTCGTCGTACTTGATTTTCTCCTTCGTCTCCTTGTGTATGCAGGTAAAGGTAGTCAACATGACGGGAAAGGATTTCTCGCCGCGCAATATTGACACGCGGGGAAGTTCCTGCCCGTCCTTGTCGGGCTTGTTGAGCCGTTGAACACAGTCGAACGTGCAGAAACGGGGAATCATGTACCCCTTGTTCTCACAGTGCAGGAGCAACATCAGAGCGTTCATACCGTTGTATTCCCGCCCGGAAAGATTGCGGGGCCATTGTAAGTTTCGCTCGGTAAACCACGGCTTGTGCCAGTCTTTCTGGATACTCTCGATTTTCTCGATCATCATTTCGGCGAAGAGGTCCAGTGCCTTGTCCTCGCTGTTCGGTCCTTCCGCATGATGTTTCTTGTAAGCTGCCATATCCGTTACTGTTGATGGTTATCCGCTTCTGGAACATACGGTGCGAGTTCTGCCACCCGGCAGGAGATGTCCGGCTTCCCGTTATGCACCGAAACCGTCAGCTCGCCTTTGGCTTCTACTTTGACACCCGGTTGCAACCATTCCTCGCGTTGCCTGTCGAAGCAAAAGAAGCGCACCCACTGGTATTCGAAATTCTCATCGACCTTTTCGGTGCTGAACGCCGAGAACATCGTATAGAACTTATCCTTTTTGTCCTTCCGTTCCTCGATGTTTTTGCCTACCTTGCCGCGAAACAAAAGTTCGCCCTTGATGGAATCGGTAATTTCCGCCGCCGGACCGATACGGTCGGCAAAGAGGTTGAAATAGAGCTTTTCTCCCCGGCGTTTCAAAAGAAGCGTTCCCGTGATCTCAACACGCGAACCGTTCCGGTAGCCGGAGGCTTTCTTCTGGTTGCCGTCCTTGCTGACACTGATTTCGACCGTCTCGTTCCGTCCGTCCTTATCTTGTAACAGGACACGAAGCGGAAAGGACAGGAACGTTTTCTCTTCCTTGGTCGTGCGCATCGAAGCGTCTCGGCCGATGGTGCCGCACACCGTAACATTACATTTAATCATCTTTTTTTGTCTTTTAGTGATACATAATCCACCGGGCAAATCGGGGTATTTGAAGTTGAACACATTGAAACCGCTTCCTAATCGGGAGCACGTATTCTCATATAGATGATCCAGCCCGCAATCCCCAGTTGTGCGCCCACGATGACGAATGTCGCCGCCCAACCGAAGAGCCGGGAACAGAACAGGATGTGCAGGACGCAGGCGGACAACCCGGACAAACACCCGCAAAGTCGTATCATCACGCGTTTTATCATGACCTTCGGGATTATCTTTTCAAGTTTTCCGTTTGTGCCCGTTGTTCGGACATTCCCTGTTCGAAGTTCTGTGAGGCCGCTTCCGAGAGGATGACCGTGTTCAGCAGTCCCGTCACGCGCAACCGCTTGGCTTCCTCCGAAAGCGAGCCGTCATTCAGCGTCGCCGACAGGCGGCTTAGCTCGGCGGAAGTAAGCTCCCGTGACACCTGAATGCTTCCGTTGTCTGCCCGCAGTACTGCCCGTCCGTTTTCCCCGACCACGAGGTCGCAGGTCTTCATGCCCGGCAGCAGCGTTTTAAGGTCGATACACCGGCGGTCCATCGTTTCGGAAATGACGGCCTTTTGTCCTTCCTCGTTCTTGCTGTCGATTTGCGATGCCAGCAACATCAGGGAAGTAAAAGCAGTCATGGCCATTTCCACAACCGGGTCGCCGCACCCCGACAGTCCCACGCCGCTGTCCTCCGAGGAGAGCAGTTTTTTCATCCATGCGTCGGGCGAAAGGCTTTTGCCGATGGTATTCTCTTCGCTTCCCTTATACCGGGCGAGCAAGTCGTTGCCGTTATGCAGCACTTGTTGCTTGATATGCCCTTTTTGAGCGATTTCAGCCAGATAAGCTGCCGGATCGACGTCCCGCTGCGTACCGTCCGCATAAATCTGTTTGACGCCGAAATGCAGGTGTTCCCCGGTTGTCCGTGTTCCAGTATTGCCGGATCGGCCGAGCTTCTGGCCCGCCTGTACCGTATCGCCTGCCTTTACGGAAATTTCGCCGAGGTGCATGTAGGTGCACTGTACCTTGCTGCCGTCCGGGCGGGTGTATTCCACGGTCAGCGACTTGCCGCCGGGCGTATTGCTTTTGCCATTGACGGCAATGACCTTTCCGTCTTTCTCCGTGGCCAAGACCGCATCGCCGTCGCACCGGATGTCGATACCCTTGTGCATACGTTCCTTGCCGTCTGTCGGATCTTGCCGCATACCGAACGGTGAGGTGACGAATAGAAATTCTTTCCGTTCCACCGGGAACGAATACTCCGCCGCATTTCCTGCTTCCCGGAGCGGGTTCTCTTCCACGCCGAACCACTTTCCCTGCGCTTCCATCTCCTGCATGACCTGACGGTCGTACTTCTGTAGCCCGTTCTGCTCGATGATACGTTGCAGGCTGTCGGCATAATGCCCTCCGGTGGCATACCCCGCCTTTTCAAGCCCCTGTGCCCAGCCTTTGTAATCATCGGGCGGGAGCGAGAAACAGCGGGCATAGCGGCTGTTCTCTTTCAGGAAAAGGGAATGGTGCTCATACGAATCGCCCACGCTTTCGTAACTGCAGAACTTCTCGTTCGGTTTGTCATCGGAATACAGGCCGTACCGGCCACCCTTGGCAATCCATTCGGGTGTAGCCTTGATACCGAAGTGGTTGTTCTCGTTCTGCGCCAGACGGCTCTGCCCGTTGGAGCTTTCCAGTATGCCCTGCGCCAGCGTCACGGAGGCCGGAATGCCGTACCGCCGCATCTGTGCCATCGCATAGTCTGCGTATTGTTCCGTATATTCTTGGTTCTTGTTTGCCATATCTTTACCTCCTCATGGTTGGACGTTGTTCGTTTTCGTTCTTTTCGTCGGCTGTTTCTGCCGGTTCGTTTTGCTGCACTTTAGGCACGGCGTCACAATCCATCACGTGTGCCCGCAACGTATGAATTTGCTGCCTTGTTTCCTCGTTGCTGTGTTCGAATACCAATATGATTTTGTTTGCATCATACGGAATGCGTTCTTTGCTCGGAGGCAGGTTCAGTTCGTTCGCTATGGTCTCCGCATCATACATGGAAGCGTAATAGTTGTTCCCATGTTTGAAAAGGACGACTGCTTCCGGTTGTTCCTCTTTGATTTTCTCGTATTTGTCATACAGTTGTTCCGGTATATCTTTTATGGACAACTCCGTCAAAGGCAAGGCAGTTTTTGGGGCTTCCCCGTCGGTCCGTTTAGGGCTCTTGTCTTTATCCTGCTGCTGGGTATCCTCTTCGCCTTGTTTCTTTCCGGCACTCTCTTCCTGCGTCTGTCCTTTGCGCAGTACGTCGGCGAAAAGCGTGGCCGCCAGATGGCATTTGTATTTGGCACGGTCCTCCGCCACCCACATGCGTTGCCATTGTTGCCGGGTGACGCTCCGGGGCTGCAGTTTCTTTCCGTCAATGGTCGCCACGCACAGAGTTCCTTCCTGTTTGGTCTTGAACACGGACACCCGTTGAATCCGGTTCAGGTCGATGTCCTGTGCCCCGCTGCTGAACAGGTCCACTTTCAGGTCAGGCTGTGTTTCCGCCAGTGCATAATACTTGTGCGCCAGCTCCATACGAACATTTTCGATGTTGTCCATCGACTGTTTGAGTGTGGAGAAGAAACGGTTCAGGTCGTCCTTGTCAGGGTAGATACTGTACCCGCTCTGGTGTTCGGGCTTTAGGTACAGCGCCCAGCGGTTCTTGTCGTCCTGAATCATCTGTACTTGATCGAAGCCGATTTCGTCCGCCCGTTTGACCGCAGGCGTTACGTCCAGTGTGGAAAGCATCTCCAGCGCCCAGTTCTTTAGCCGGGCCAGTGACACCTGTTTCTGGGCGAAATAGGAATCATCGGGCCTGTAGCCCCATGCACCGTCAGGATTGAAGAAACGCACGTTTTCAATGCCCTCCCTTCGCAAAGCCCTGCCGATACGGGCCTTGTTCATGCCCGGAATCTCATTGTCCACTTCCGGCGATGCACCGGCAGGGAGTATCACATCCGCCGATTTCGAGGACGGGTCGATGACGATGACAATGATCTTGTCCTCCTTGTTCGGGTGTTTCCGGATCTCGTCAGCTACATAGAAATGCTTGGGTAGCTGCTCCTGCATGTCCGAGGTCTGCCGGCGGTTGCGCATCGTGGCATATTCGATTTTCTCGCCTCGTTCCGCTTTGTGGATTACTTCGAGGGCGTTGTTCACGTCGCCTTCGAGGGCGTCCATCAGGTTGGGATTCTCCTTGAGTTCCCGAATCCAGTAATCCGTCAGTTTGAGGCTTTCATCGGACAAACGGGCAGGCAGTCCTAGTTCCAGCATTTTGATTCCCGAAGCCACCTCCACGATCAGCCGTTCCTGCTTGAGGGCATCCTCCGAGGGACCCATGCCGTTTTTCATCACCATGCCTTCACGGGCCAGGCGTTGCTGGTGTCCCGTAGCGCTTACGATTTGCCGAAGGGCCTCCTGTACGTAGTCGTTGTAGTGCCCGAAATCCCGTTGGCGCGGCATATAGACCGCATCTCGGTCTGTTTCGTAGTGGGGCATTCCGCTTCCGTCCGAACGCACGGGCACGAGATTGTCCCGCATTTTCAGTAGGAAGTTGTTGAAGCGGGTATGCAGCCGCCGTTCATCGGCCTCGGAATATCCCCGTTCCACGGCACTGCCGTCTTTCAGCAGTACCGCATCGTATTCCTCCTTGTCCACGTAAGGCAGTGTCGTCTGGTCGATGTTGAACAGCGTGCGGATTTCCCGGTTATGTATGCCCTTGTACTGCTTCTGCACCTCTTCGTCCAGTTTCAGATAGGCATCCCGGCTGATGATGTCCTCCGGGTTGTTGCGGTGGACGTACTTGTTCCAGTTGTAGAACAGGAACGGAACTCCCTGCTCGTGCTCGCGTACCGACGTGCCACGTGCCTTGGCATCGCTGTAAAGGGTGAACAGGTTGGTCTTGCACCCGTTCCGATCCGAATGCAGTGCCATGAATAACCCGTTGAACGGGCTGACGGCGACGCCGCGCGGATAGAATTTCGGAAAGCCCTTGCCTGCGGCGTTGAGCCAGTGTCCTCCGGCATTCGACGCTTCGTTCAAAGCCGTGGAGAGCAGCTCTATCTGTCGCTCCTCGGCATTCTTTTCTATTTGCGATTTCTCTTTCATACTCCATTTTTTTGTCGGTTACGGGATTACTGGATGCCTCGCGTCCGCACGATGATCTCCTGTTGTCCGTTGTCGTAATTCTGTGAAGCCATCTGGCGGAGACGGTCGCTTTGGGCGAGCACGGCATTGGCCAGCGTGTTCAGCGGCAGGGCGCCGGTACGGTAGGCGTCTGCCACCGTGGAGTTGAGCTGCACCGTGCAGGGTACATGGTCTATCGTGGCAATGAGGGTGTTGCCTTGCAGCACCGGATTCACGATACGCGGATTCAACGGTTCATCGGGATAGCGTCTGTACTGTACCTCTCTGTCGGTCGGGGGCGCATTTCTGTTTCTCTCCGTTCTTTCACCCAATGCTTCGTGTCCCGCCTTGTTCAGCAGGTTCGCGCCGCCCAAGCCGATAAGCAACATCTTCAGCATCGGATTCTTGACGAATATGCCCGCCACGATACTTGCTATTGGCAGCAGGTTCTCTTTCAGCCCCAGCGATTGTGTCTTGCCCGTAAATATCCCCAGTAGCATGTCGGGAAGCATGGCCAGCACACTGCCCGGATTGCTCATGACTTCGCCCAGGCTTTCCAGTCCGAGGAAACGGGTCAACCCGTCCCAACCGTTCTCGTTGGTCTGTGCGGCCTGCGGCTCTTGTCCGGGCAGCTCTTCCCGTACCGTCTTCTCGGTGGAGACCATGGCAGTCTGCCTTTCTTTCTCCTCTTTTTCCTTCTGTTCGGATTCCTGCCCTGCCTGTTCTTCCGTTCCGGTTTTCCTCCTTTCCAGATCTTGCAGGTAGGCTTCCTCCTGTCCGGGAGCGACTACTATCGGTACATCCTTGTATCGTTCCGCTCGCTTCCGTTCTGCCCCGGCGATTTCTTCCCGCCACGGCATATTTTCATTGTCCGTTTTCCACCAGTCCATAAAATCGAATGTTATAATCGGTATCTCTTTCTGCAACTCCCCGTTGGCTTCCGTCAAGAGCGTGTTCTCTTTGGGTGGAATTGAGGCGGCTTCCTTACGGAATCCCTCGAACACGTTGCTTTCGCTGCCGAACACGCCCTTGCTGATACACTCCTCCGCAGAGAGCGTCCATGTCTCTTCTGCCCCGAAGTGGTCGGCAATGGCCGAGATGGCTGTATCCGCACCGATAAACCGTGCGAGGCTCGCCCATGAACCTGCGCCGCCCAGCATGACGGTATCGGCTGAAGTTCCCAACACCCAACCTGCGCCTTTCTCAAACTTGCTCGGACGATAAGCGGCCTCTCCGCGCTTCTCTATCTCTTCGGCCAGCGGCGAGCGGCTTAACGCCTGCGGCAACCCCAATAGGCTTGATTCAGCCGCTTTGCGGATGATGTAGTCCGCCGAGGACTTGGGCATACGTTCCTTTACCAGATGGTCTATCATCAGTTGCTCCACGCGGTAGTCCACAAAGGCGTAGGCGAGGTCGCAGCCCAATTCCTGCGATAGTTCATCGTAACGTCCGCGTCCGACTTCCTGCACGACGGCATTGCGCCACTCGCCGGCCATATAGGCAAGGTCGTGCTGTATCTCCTCCGACGAGAGAATCCGTTCCTTGCACATCCCGATGTAGTCCTCGGTCGTCTTGGAGTTCCATTCTCCTGTTACCTTGAGTGTCTGGTACGGGTCGGCAAACGGCTGGCCCGCCGATGCCATCATGCTGAGTATGCCGTTCACGGAGGTGGAATATTCTTTCATCTCCTCGCCCTGCTTTTCGATCAGGTAGGCCTGTGTCTGCGACATGACGGGGACGAGATGATGGCGGAAATAACTGCCCATGAGGGTCTCTATTTCCGCAAACCTCCTGCTATGTTTGATTCCGTCCATATAATCAATGTCTTTCTATATCATGTTGACCTGTTTCAACAGTTGTTCCTTCGTTTGTTCGATAGCGTTGTGGTACACTTCCATCTGTTTGGGGAAGAACTCTTCGAGCCACGCATCCTTTTCGATGCAGTCTTGAATGAAGCGAACCGCCTGTTCCCGTTCGATTTCCACCGAGGCTTCCCCTTCCTCCCGGTTGTTGAACCAGGCTTTCGTCCACCAGCGGACTCCGGCCCGGTCGGGATAGACCGAGACGATCCTTGGTATGTCGAAGCTCTGGATGTCGATGTCCAGTTCCGCCAGCGGGTCGATGATTCCGCTGCCCGCTACGGCTTCGTCATGAAGTTTTTTTTTACGCCGCTGCCCATCGTGGAGAGGTACACCTCATGCCGCAGGGCAAGGTAGTTCAGGAAATCCGCTATCAGCAGGTTCTGTACCTTGCAGGCCAGCGGCATGGCTTTGTGCCCTAGTCCGAGAGGATTGGCCATGCTCGGCATCTGCTCGTAGAAATACTCCTTCATCGCGCCCATCGTGAAGATGTGGCGTAGCGACTGCTCCGTATGCGTGGGAACTGTGTATGCTCCCCGCTGCAAATCCTCCATGTAAAGCGGCAGGAAACGGAGCATCAGTTCCTCTATTTCCCTCTGATCCTTCTCGTAATCGTTTTTTATCCCCACTTCCGCATCGTAAAAACCTGCTGGGCTGTTATCCTCGGCTTCTTGCAAGGCCCGGATGTTGCCGTACAGCATGGTCAGGAACTCTATCGGGTTCAGTTCCTCGCCCTTGAATTTGACTTCTATATGCAGCCGTTCGCCGCTCAAAGCCACCGTTTGCCCGGCTTTCACCCGCTGTCCGAACTGGGCGAACACATTCGACAGATGGCCGTATGTCACCTCGTACCCGCCGTAACGTATCGTCTGGCAGATGCCGTGTACCGGGTCGTTACCCACGCCGGACACGATACCGTCAGCCACGGCCGCCAGCATGTAGTACCGCACGTTGAAGTCTATCCCGTGATGAAAGAACTTTTCTCCCGTCGTCGGGTGTACCTGCTCACCATATCCGAGCGACAGTTCCACATCTTTTCCCTGCGGCTCTTCGAACGGCATACAGTAGCCGTTGTCCGAGTGCAGGATCATTTCTTCCGTATATTTCATTGTGATATATATTTTTTCGTGTTCCTACCTTCTCATTCCTCTGCTTTGCGCTTGTTCCTCCGGAAAGAGTATCGGTGTCTGCGTCCTCGACACCGTTTCCGAGGAAGCGGCACGGACGATACCTGCGTTGTTGCCGATAAGCATCATGCCCAGGAACAGACCGGCAATTTTGCCTAACCAACCGAAACGTCCGAACACGAGGTACGCCGCCGCAATCAGCCCCGCAATGTTCAATCCCGACACGTTGCCCCCTCCGAGGTTTCGCAGAAAGCCGCCGAGCATGTTGAACAGCCCGCCACCGGAGGTTTCCCGCAGGAAATTCGACACCCCGTTCAGCTTCGAGTCTGCGCCTCCCACGGCCTCGCTTATGGCAGAGACCGTCTCTCCGGCTTTGTCTTTCAGTTCTTTCATGTCTTCGGTCGTTCCCGCCAGTGCGTTTGTGGCAGATTCACCGATAGCGGTCTCGCTGACAATCCGTGCGACACTTTTGTCGGTGGTCAGTTTCTGCCAGCCTACATAGCCGAACGCACCACCCACAGTAGCGGTCTTGACCGCCTGACCTGCGCCCCGAAGGGTTTGCGAGGGGTGCAGCACCGCCTCTCCGGCACTCTTTCCCGTCGCGTTGGCGGCTTTGCCCATGCCTTTCATGGCCTTTCCGCCATATTTCAATATTGTATCCCAAGCTCCCATGTCTTTATTCTTTTTTAGGGTCTAACATTTCTTCCATTTTGCCGCCATCGCCGTTGGGCGGCTTTCACGATGTCGTACTTGTCGGCGACAGGGCGTGCTCCCTCGTCGATTTCCCGCCAGATGTCGCCCAGTGTGGTATATTTCACCGCCTTGGTCAGCCGTTGCAGCGTCCGGTTCATCAACCGAAGTTTCGGGCGTATGCCGAACACGATCTCCATGCGTTCCCTCTCCGTCATCTTGTTGTCCGACAGGCAGGCCGTGCGGATGTCGTTCACGATTTCCACGCTGTTCAATATCATCTCCCGGTAAATCCGGTTACGCTGTGCGGACAAGGCGACGGCCAGCGCACCTGTCGAATGGTGTTCCAGTTGCTCGGTAAAGTCGCCCATGTTGTCCGTAAGCCGCGATATTTCATGATAGAAACCGTAAATCTGTGCCGCATAGCAGACAATCGATCGGAAAGAGTTCAGGTAGTTGTTGAACTCCCGTTGCAAGTCTGTTGTGCTTTCCACTTCCTCCTTCGTCCACACATGCCCCGTGGTCTGCATCAGCATGACCTTCTCCTGGTTCTTCAATTCCTTCTCGGCCTTGTTGGTATAGACCAGAATCATTCCTGCCAGAGTTGCATCGTTCTGCGCCTGCACCTTGGAGATACCGGCGCATAGCAACAGAATCCATATCGAGATTATCTGCTTCATCGTTCTCCGTTTTTTATTTCCCTTCTTTTCAACGGGCGGTGGCTGCCGCCCTGCGCCAGCGGGACATGGCCAGACGGGCCACCTCGCCGTTGCTGCGGTCAATCATGCCCGCCGTTATGTTGTTCCATACGTCGTTCAGCGTATAATAGCGCAGGCTCAAGTAGAGCAGGTGCAGTTTCCGGCTGAATGCCGCGAGCTGGTCGTTCAAAGCCCATAGCGTTTTGCTCCGTTCCGCTCCCGTAAGCATGTTTTCCGTTCCGCCTTTGGCCACGGCATCGTTCAGCAGCGTGAACACGGAGACCAGTTCCGTTGCCGTCTCGATATAGAGGTTGTTCATGTTCATGCTGGCGACGATGCCCTGCGGGTTGTTCCGTATCGCCTTGCCCAGTTTTCCCAGCGTGAGGAAAATCCGCACGCCGTCATTATAGAGGTGCGTGCAGGCTTTCAGCGACGAGGCATAACCGCTCGCCGTCTTGAGGTAGCTGTTGTACTGTTTCTCCCACTCGTGTATGCGGTTGAACTCCGCTGCGATGCTGTTCTGCAGCAGGGCGGTCTGCGTCTGTCCTTTGATCTGTTTCTCAATCTGGCCGTTTATCAGCTCGTTGCCCTCGGTCAACGCCGCCCATTCCAGCGGGTTCGAGGCAGCAAGCTGCGCTTTGGCCGATTGCGGAAGCAGACCGGCAAGTATCAAGACCACCCATATACTAATGATTCGTAATCTCATAGATTCCCTTTTTTCGTTTATTGATTTCCACACGTTCACGGATAATCGCCACAATGTCGTTTCTGCATCGGATGCCGATAAGGTCGAGCTTCGGGGTGTTCCGGTCCATCGAAAGGATAATGACCGTTTTCAGACCGCAGAGCTGCTGCAGGAGGCTCTGGTGCTCCTGGAAGTCCACGATACGGTACAGTTCCATGTAATCCACCCTGCGTATGAAAATACCGTGTTCGCTGACAAGCTGTTCTTCGCCGACCCTGTAACGTATCCGGCGCAGGTAGATGAAGCGATACAGCAGTACGAGGAACAAAAACAAGGCAATGACCGCCGCCATACTGCCCAGCGGCATACCTTCCATACCGCCATACACTATCCCCGTCATGCAGATGCATATCAGCGGCAGTTCGTCAATGACGAATTGCCCGGCGTGCGGTCGCAGGATAATGTCCCGGACATCTTGTATGGAGTATGGTGTGGTCATCGGCGAAAATGTGTTTGTCGTTCCTGTTCGGTATTATCCTCTCGTTCCTGATTCTGTCCGACGGATTCTTCCTGTTTTTGCTCGGACAGAAGCTGTCCGTTCCAGTCCTTGTGCGGATAGGCGGGCCGTTCGCGGATAAAGGAGGCATCATTCCTTTTATCCAGTCCGAGGAACTCCCGCAACCCTTCACGGAACTCCTTGTAATGCTTGTTCATAATATCCACCTGATCTTGTATGTCGTCCGCATGGCACAGACCGCTCGAACGCATTGACCAGGCTTCTATCCATGCTGATTCGTATTTTCCATACTTGCTTAGCAAATCCTTGGGCAGTAGTTCTACCTCTCCACAGTCCAGATTTTCGCCATCCGGAACAGAGTCGAGATAAGGTTTACGTTCGGAGGTTGCCTCAATGGTAGAACACACCGCACGGTACATCTCTTGCTGGAAATTTTTAGCATACTCGATTCCTGCGAGGTCGGTGTCGAAGCAGATATGCTGCCGAGCGGGAAGAGCGGCAGAAAACACGCCCTGCATCTGTTCTACGGTCGGAGAGCCACCCGTAGAGATAAACACTGCCTTTGGCAGCTCTTGGTCCTTCGCCTGATGAAGCTGGTAATAGGCCATCGCATCGCAGGCACTCTCGAACCAGTAAATATGTTTGGCTTCGGCAAGAGGTGTCCCGGCAGGGCTGGCAATCCACAACCCCTCGCGCACATTGCCTTCCTTGGTCTTGTCTTGGTAGCTGCCGCTCCCGTCCATGCGTATGCGGTCCCGTTCCTCGAAACCCACAACTGTACCGCCATCTTTTGGTAAGGTCAGCGGAAAAGCAAGACTGGTGTATGCCACACCGTCTGCACCGTGTTTTGTCGCCAGACAGAAATAGCTGTGGAAGGCATACTGCGTGTAGAGGTCGATACCCCGGTTCTTGAAATAGGGATAGAACTCCTTCTGCGCCTCCCGGCCTTGCGGGCTGAATGGGTACAGATCGTAGTCCGCTATGTTGAACGGCCGTAGGTCTTGCTTGACCGGTATGGTTTGCACCTCGCATTCTTTGACGGGAATGTTTAGCAGACGGCTGCAAACGAGGTTCACCAGCAGGTTTGGGTCTATTCCCTCGCGGTATTCCGCAAATAACGCCGGGTGCTCCTTGATGAACGAAACGACGTTGTATTCCTTCTGCCGGGGCGGTTGGATACAGCACTTCCCATGCTGTGTGATGACAAACTTGTCGCCACGGATACGCCTTCCTTCGTTATCCATGCGGATGAACGAGGAGAGACGCAGACCGAAGCGTCGGTTCTGGCGATAACCGACATCGAGCAGTATATCTCGGATGTCGAGCCTTTGCAAAAAATCGTCATGTGTAAGTTCCTTGTCATTCATTGTCTTCTCTTTTGTTGTTTCATGTGGGATGTGCCGCGTTGTCATCGGTGGAAACGTACTTGCCGTTCTTGTTCGGGTTCTTCCTCTTTGGCCGGCTCTTCGTAAACTGATTCTTGCAGCTTGGCCTTTGCCAAGAGCTGTTCGTTCCAGTCCTTATAGCCTTTTTCA